>Ga0272446_1001718_pt1 | contig 31311 bp, 38 predicted proteins | sample YNPCB0061_FD_194587 | JGI IMG/M metagenome (GOLD analysis project Ga0272446, IMG submission 194587) | Hot spring microbial mat communities from Yellowstone National Park, WY, United States - YNP-CB-006-1 | ecosystem: Environmental > Aquatic > Thermal springs > Hot (42-90C) > Sediment | place...
TAAATAATTACAAAAATTTTTTAGTAAGTTTGCAGTATGGCAATTCATTTCAAGGAACACTGCGTACCGCATGAAGATGCGTTCAAATTATATAAAAGCAAAAATTATGGCGTATTAGCCACCCATTCCCAGAAATACGAGGGGTTTCCACATGGTTCATTGGTTTCTTATTCCATTGATACAGACCTTAATTTTGTTCTTTACATTACAGATGTAGCCCAACACAGCCGTAATTTTATGGCTAACAACAAAATGACCCTTACCATTATAGACCCTAAATCGGTAGATGTACAGGCAGATGACCGCGTAACCCTGTACGGAGAAGCCTATAAACCCGAAGGAGAAGAATTGCTGTCTGTTCAGGAAAGGCATTTCAGCTATCACCCGCAGTCGCGTGCCTACAAGGATTTTCATGATTTTATGTTTGTTAAGGTCAAACTTACAGCAGTACGATACATAGGAGGTTTTGCGCACATTCATTGGGTAGACTTAAATGAGTTTTTACAAGATAAAACCTTTAACCCCAAAGAAGAGGCATATATGGTAGCACACATAAACCAAGACCATAAAGACGCTTTATCTCATTATTTGCATGTACAATATCAGGTAAAACCACAGGAAATATATCTTGCAGGTATTGACAAATTCGGTTTTGATATTATCGGAGATATGCGTTTATACAGAATAACTTTTCCTTCCAAAGCCAATACAACCGCTGATGTTCGCAGTTTAATGGTAGCTATGGCAAAATAATTTCACTTTATTATACGCTGATTTATGAAATTCAGATTTGTTTCATTTTGTTTAATTGTATTTTACCTTGTTTTTTCGTCATTACTATTCGCTCAAAGCGAGAAAAATGATACTACAATAATAGAAAATGTATTCCGTAGTTCAAGGTTAATCAATCAGCATACAACCTATATCCTGCCATACAGAATTATGGATTTCAGGATTAGCCATAGATTTGGAGAGTTCAACTCAGGCGCATACAATTTTTTTGGATTGGACGGTCCTGCCAATATTGCCCTGCATTTTGAATACAGCCCTGTAAAAAATGGTATGTTTGGCATAGCCCGAAGCAGTTTGAATAAAATGTATCATGGATTTTTGAAATATCAAGTGCTTTCTCAACGCAATAATGGTAAAATGCCTGTTTCTGTAACTGTATTTTCAGGCGCATATCTGAATACCACCAAAAACCCTGACTTTATCGAAAACATACAGCGATGGTCATACAGCAATCAAGTTATGGTATCCCGAAAAATGGACTTTTTAACAGTTCAGGTTGGTTTTTCGCATGTCCATTACAATTTAGTTCAATATATGTCTGATAAAAACACTTCCTATTATATTACGGGTTTGGCAAGATGCAATTTAAGCAAATATTTTGCGATTACAGGTGAATATGCCTACAAACTGCAACCCAACAGCATAAAAGAAAAATTCTATAACAATGCAGGCATAGGTATTGAAATCCAAACCTTTGGGCATGTATTTCAAATGCACGTAACCAACGCTTTCGGGATTTTTGAAAATGAAGCTCTCGCTTATACGCGTACACGTTGGGACAATGGAGGCATACGCCTTGGCTTTAATGTATCCCGCTATTTTGGGATTTAGATTTGTACGTTTTTTGTCCTGCACCAAGCACGTTAGTATGACAATATGTGTTGTTGGTCTTGAAAAACTACCATTTTGTCATACCTGCCCTAACTTGTCAGGTTCATGAAACGTATAAATACCGTCTTTGAAAACAAACGTGCAGATACACAAAAACAAAAAAATACGAGTTTCGTAGTGTTAAGTAATTGTAAATAATTTAATTTTTACAAGTTTCTGCACAGAGTTTGCCAAAGGCACATCAATAATCCCAAAAGTTATGTTAAAAAAATGGTTTTTAATGCTCGCTGTATCCAGCGCAAGTTTAATGTACGCCCATGACGGTGGCAGTGGTACAAGTGTAATCAAAGTAAATCAACCGACAGACGGCAAATCTGTATCCCGATTGATAGAAAAAAATCTTTCTGTCAAAAATCTTAATCTGACCAAAGATGAAGCCGTTGCGGTACGTTTGTATGTAAATAAAAATGGCGAGGTTGCCAAAGTAGAAGTAATCAACACTACCAATGCTGATGTAGTTAAAACCATAACAGACTTAGTACAAAAAATGAAATTCCGCTATGTGATAGTAGATGAACAAAAAAGCGAATACATGGAATACAATCTTTTATTCAAGTTACGCAAGTAGACAAACATACTTTTTTCATAAAGGTTAATCATGTGGTAATGATAAATGGCTACGGACTGCTTCATGCAGTCCGTTTTTAATTTGTAGTCTGTGTTCAGTCATTTTATCAAAAATTTGTAATTATTTATGTAGTTTGTTCTTTACTTGGGCGTGCCCCCTTCGCTAGCGCTTCGGGGTCGGGCTATTCGCTGGCAGAGACGTGGCATGCCACGTCTGTACTCCACAGGCTACGCCTGTTGCGGGCTTTCCGCTGCTATCCCTCACGCGGATACGCGTACATACACACTACGCACACGCGTTAGGCATGCGGAGGGCATGCGTGCTTGCACGCATGGTGCAACGCACCGAAGCGATAGCGTAGCCCATAGCACGCCGACTGCGCCGCGCAGCAAGCAGGAACGCCCAAAAAATGATATATTCGCACAAAGTAAATAGTTACAAAAATTTTATATAATTTTGTAAGAACATGAGATATTTGTTCTTCTGTTGGCTATATATAACTGCATTCTGCATAGTATCTGCCAAAACTTTTACATTGCAAGAATATGGGGAAATACTACAAACCGTAGAGGTTGTTGCCAAACAAAGCATAGAAAAAAAAGATTATACCACACTTGTCAAAGAATTAGAGAGAATACCTGAAAAAATAGTCGTGAGCTATTCCGTGCAGGATAAAATTATAGAAAAAAACATACATCTTGTATGGCTAAAAACTTATTTGAATAAATATCTTTCTGAAACCGAAACCGAAGACGGTAAAAAAATGACTGAAATTTTAGAAAATGCCAAAGAAGAAGATGATGAATACGGAGAAACGAAAATTATCCCGATTGCAGAAAAAGTACATATTTTGGTCATAACTCTGCAAACCATGCGGGAAGAACTGTTACTCATGGGTTACAAAAGTGAAGATGAACAGACAATCAAAAACAAACTGAACAAACTTCTGACAGATAAATTTGAAGAGGAAGAAAAAACCTCAAAAAACAGTTGGGTAAAACAAAAGTTGGAAGATTTATACCGCTGGATAAATAAAAATTTCAAGGGTATAAAAAATGTGTGGAACTGGTTTTTGTTAATTCTTCTCGCGGCAGTAGTTGTATACCTTGCCATTCAGGCAAAAAAATACATCAAAAAATCTGAACGTTTTATAGAGGAAACTACCCATAGCGGTTTGTTACAGGCTGATGACCCCCGTAGCAGCGCAGAATTAGTCCTAAAAGCCAAAGAACACGAAAAAGCAGGCAACTTCCGTATGGCAGTACGCTATTACTATGTTGCTTTTATCATTGGTTTGGAAGAACACGAAATACTCTCTTATCAACCTTATTTTACCAATTGGGAATATCACAGAAAGCTGTCGGAAATGGGTTATACACAGGAAGAAATTTATTATCTGACCGCATTTTTTGATAAAGTGTGGTATGGTATGTATGCTATCACTTCTACAGAATATCAAAATTATACTCTGAACTATGAAAAGACTAAAAACATTCTGGCAACAGCAAAGGCGTAACCCATTACCTTTGTTACTTACAATGACAGGGATTTACCTGATACTCCTTATGGTGTATATCATGAGGGAGAAAGATGAGTACAAATCCAAATGGTTTCCTGTGTATTCTACGTATTACAAAGATGAAACGGGCATACTTGGCTTTTTTAATTTGCTGAATAACACCAATATACCTGCATCTCGCTGGGAACGTCCTTACCGCTATTTGGACAGTACAAAACCTCAAAATTTATGGGTTATTTCTCCTTCTGAACCGTATCGCATGCGTGATTCAGATTATACACACCTGATGAAATGCGTGCAGAATGGCAGTAATCTGGTTTGTATCACTGATGAAAATATATATAACCTTAAAGAACTACTTAGAACATTCAGAATTTTCAAGCAAAGAGAGAAAATAGCTTTATTAGCTACAGTAAATAGAGAAAAAGCAGAAGTATTGCACCCTGTATCCTGGTTTGGACATGTGGACAGAGTATCCTTTAAAACCGTAGAACTCAAAAACAGTGATGATTTTAAGATAGCTATTGCCCCTCGCGACTTTTGTTATTTTTATTCAGATACTTTTGCGGTTATCCCGCATATACGTATGGAAGGCACGCAAAACGCCCAAATTGCCATGATGCACTATGGAAAAGGCAGGATTTTTTTATGCAGTGTGTCCGATATGATAACCAATAAAGGTATTCAGGAAAAAAGTAATAGTTTGTTTTGGTTAAATCTGGCAAAAAATCTGCACATTGTCAATAAATCCCCTATACTGTTTGATGAATATTCGCATGGTTTTGGACACGAAAACGTAAACATCAATGAAAAGTGGTCGCCCTTTATGTTGCCTGAGAGTAAATATGTATTATGGGGTATGACTCTATTGTTTATCATCTATGCCCGCTCACGCGGTAAAAGGTTAATCAAACCCGTAAAAGTGTACGAAGAACCCCGCAGGCGTGTAATGGAATTTGTAGAAGCTATGGCAAATATGTACGAAAAACATAAGGCACACAATGCTGTTCTTACAGATACCACACAACGTTTCAAAAAACATCTAATAGCTTATCTACGCATATCGCAACAAAGTAGTACAGAACAAATAGTTTCCGCATACCAAAAAAAGCATGACCCTGAAAATGCTCAAAAACTTTCTGATTTATTAAACAGAATAGAACGTACAAAAAACAAAGCAAGCCTCAATGAAACTACGGCTATCATTCAGGAAATCCGAACTTTTTGTCTACAACACAAAATAGAATATTTCAGAATATAAAACAGTACCTTGTTCAGGTAATAACTAATGTTATGCAAAACGAAGCTGGTAGAGACGTGGCATGCCACGTCTCTACTTTTCGCTGCTATCCCTCACGCGGATGCGCGCGTACATACACGCTACGCGCACGCGTTAGGCATGCGGAGGGCATGCGTCAGCATGGTGCAACGCACCGAAGCGAAGCGTAGCCCGTAGCACGCCGACTGCGAAGCGCAGCAAGCAGGAACGCCCAAAAAAATATCCTGAGTAACATCAGGTAATAATTTATGGCTGTAACATTCGTTCTATGTAAGCGTATACCTATCCCTATGAACCCGCGTAACCTTTTCTTGATTATTTTTATCTTTCAACTCTGTATCTTTAACCTTATGGCACAAAATTTAATCACTAAACAAGTTGCTTATCATTGCAAAAAAGGATAGGAAAATTGCGAAAAATGTATGTCTGTATATGATTACAAGTATGCATTGCTCCTTCTTAACCCGTCAGAAAACCCACAGGCGGCACGCCCCGTCATAAAAACAGCAAACGGTTGGGCTACGTATGATATCAAACAGTGGTTTAATACCTTACAGGAAGCACAACAGTACAGTAAAGTCAATAATACGCCCATCGAAATTGCAGAAGAAGATAAGTATCCGTTATTACAGAAATTAGCTGAAAAATTACCTGAAAAATGGTTTTTAAGAGTTTATCCTGAAAAATCTCAATTGGTTATTTATTCTCGTCAAACCATTTATACTTACTTTGAGAATAAAATCAATGCTCCTGTTTTTATGGGAAATGATAAAAGTGAATTTGCGAAAAAGAATGGTACAAAAACGTATCCTCACATTGCCTATACAGTCAAAAAACCTCTTACAGAACCTGAAAAAAAAGAAATTGAACAAAAAAATACACTGATAACACAAAAAATAGAAGAACTGCCCAAAAAGTATAATATTCAGCATCTTAAACCTGTATACAAACATGGCAAAAATGTATATCCTGATTACCCTGATGCCACACCCGAAGAGAAAAAAAGAATAGAAGCCTGCCAAAAAGAGAAAGAAGAACTAAATAAAATGTACATTTCTACACCCATGTACAGCACTCCCGAATTTGACTTGTGGAATGAAATAATTGTAGGTGTGGAGTCTATGTCAGAAAGTGTTTATCCTGAAAGTGCTTCACAGGAAACCTACAAAGTGTTGCAGTTAGTCAGAAGTTTTTTCTCGCAAAAGTAAATTTCCGTTTTACCAAAGCACTCATCAATACGCCTGCCAGTACCATGCACATACCCAGAACAGCCCCAAATGTATAGGTTTCCTGAAAAATAATAAATCCAAATCCCGAAGCGTAAATAATGCCTACATAACTGAATATCACTACTTTATTTGCTTCTTCATGTTGATAGGACAGCGTCAAAAACACCTGACCGACTTGTGTCGTTACACCAATAAACACTAACCAAAGCAAATCTATCCATGTGGGCATTTGCCAATACCCCAACAAACAAGTAACAAGTACCACAGGAAACGTAACCAACGGAAAATATAAAACGGTGATGATTGGGCGTTCTGTTTTACCAAGTTGCCGTACAAAATTATAGCTTAACCCCGAAATTACTGCTCCTGTAATGCCTATTAAAAAATCAAAACTGCTGATGCGCATGTCAAACCCTTTTACCATAACAATTCCTGCAAAGGATAAAGCAAAAAACAACCATTGAACAGGTAATAACTTCTCTCTGTAAATGTATTTGGCAAGAATAGCCGTCATGACAGGAGCTAAGTAGTATAATGTCATGGCACTGGCTAAGGGCATACTTTGCAAAGTGTATATGTAACAAAACAAAGCTAATGTACCTGTTATCCCTCTTGCAAACAAGAGCTTGGTATTGTTTCCCCAAAGATTTAGTTTTTGCTGATAAATAATAGGAACGGAAAGTAAAAGTTGAATACCTGCCCTGAATAACATTACTTCGGGTACGGGTAGATGTTTTACAAATTTTATACATACATTCATGATAGCAAACATAAAAGAAGCTAAAAGCATGTACATAATGCCTTTATTCAGTTTCATAGATTAAAAAATCCCTTTTATGGCTATATCTGAACGCTTTTAAGCAAGGTCTGATATCGTTCTTGAATTTTATCTTGGGTGAGGTGCATAATACCATTTGTACCAAATTCTTCCACACAGAAACTAGCCATTACACTGCCATACAGTACCGCATGCTTCATGGCTTCAAAAGATACATACTGCTGTTGAGAAAGATAGCTGATAAATCCTGCGGCAAAACAATCTCCTGCCCCTGTGGGGTCTACCACTCGGTCAAGCAAAAGAGCAGAAGTACTGAAAAATTCTCCTGTTTTAGCAAAAAGCATAGCCCCGTGTTCTCCTTTTTTAATCACCAACACTTTGGGTCCCATCTTGATAATCGCTTCTGCGGCATGTTTTAAGTTTTTAACCCCGCTGAGTTGCCTTGCTTCTTCATCATTGATAACCAAAACATCTGTCAGTTGTATGGTTTCGAGCAAACTACTGTGGGCAATTTCCATCCAGAAGTTCATCGTATCCATAACCACTAATTTAGGGCGTTTGCCGAGTTTTTGTAGTACTCCTCTTTGAATATCAGGGGCTAAATTACCTAGCATTACAAAATCTGCGTTTTGATGTATGGGTAAAATTTTAGGTTCAAAAGTACCTAATACGTTCAGTTCTGTAATCAACGTATCACGGCTGTTCATATCTTCATGATACTTCCCCGACCAGAAAAAAGACTTTTCATTCTGTTTAATTTCAAGCCCATCTACATTGATGTTGCGTTGTTTGAAGTCTTCAATAGCTGAAGCAGGAAAATCTCCGCCTACCACCCCTACCAGATATACTTGTTTGGAAAAATAACTGCTTACAATAGCAATATATGTAGCCGCACCGCCGATAATTTTATCCGTTTTGCCAAAAGGAGTTTCAATAGCATCAAAAGCTACCGAACCTACTACTAAAATACTCATACCGCAAAAGTAGGAATTTATTTGTGTTATAGATAAAAATAAGGTTTTTTTATGGGCGTGTCCCTACGCAGGTAAGGCTAATGCCTTTCTACTTCGGGTCGGGCTATACGCTGGCAGAGACGTGGCATGCCACGTCTGTACTCCACAGGCTACGCCTGCTGCGGGCTTTCCGCTGCTATCCCTCACGCAAAAACAAGTCAAAAAACGTTGTTTTACCTTGTAATACGTTCTTTTTCAAAGAAATAAAGCATGAACTACGAGGGCGGGGGCGAAGCCCCCGCCCTCGTAAAAACCCCTTTTTTTAATAAAAAGAAGTGTTTTTTACCTCATTTGAACTCGGGGGCGGGTGGGTGGGTAAACCCATAACCCCACAAAAAAATACTTCTTTTGCGTTAGGCATGCGGAGGGCATGCGTGCTTGCACGCAGGGTGCGAACAGCACCGAAGCGATAGCGTAGCCCGTAGCACGCCGACTGCGCCGCGAAGCAAGCAGGAACGCCCAAAAATAGACTTGCATCACAGAAATTATGTAATTTTATCAATTCTGTTTAATATGTACGCGAATTTTGTATTTACAGCCATTTTCTCCGCTTGAAAATAAACAAAGTCAAGGCAGAAGAAAGCACCATCAGCAGTAACGCAAAAGGATAACCCAATATCCATTCTAATTCGGGCATAACTTTAAAGTTCATTCCGTATATGCTTGCAATAAGGGTTGGAGGCATAAAAATTACGGAAACTACCGTAAATATCTTGATAACTTTATTTTGTTCAAGGTTAATCAAACCGAGAACGGTATTTTGCAGGTATTCCAAACGTTCAAAATTAAAGCGGGCGTGGTCTAACAGCGAACCAATGTCTTTTATCATAATTCTTAGTTTGGGATATACTTCATCAGGGAAATCATCACTTTTGAGAATAGCCGAAATTACCCGTTGTTTGTCTATAATATTTTCCCGCATAACCATAGTGTTTTCCTGAAATTGTGCAATCTGGAACAAAGTATCTTCCGCGGCTTGTTGTTGGATGTTGATATTTTTGGTAAGATTGGCTACTTCTTTGGCTAAAAGCTCGGTTAAATCTGCATCTAAATCTATACGGAGTTCAAATATGCTGACCAATATGTGATACCCTGTGCTGTACCACCGTACAGCGCTTTGCATGCGTTTATAGAGTTCTGCAAAAGTACGCAGTTCGCTGTTTCTGTAAGAAATAAGCACCTGATGTTTGAGAATAAACGCTACCGTTTCACTGAAATACGTACCGTTAGCATTGATGGTCAGAAAATTGCTGATACAAGTAATTTCAGAATCGGTTTCTTCATATCTAGCACTGCTTTGAATTTCTTCGGTTTCCTGACGGGAGTGCAGTTTGGTTTCAAATTTTTCTTCTACTAATAGCTGTTCCTCAGGGGTAGGACGATATAAATCTACCCAAATCATATCTGAAAAAGAAACCGTTTGCAAAGCATTAAGCGAGGTGCTTTGCATAATTTTATCTCCATTTTTGTAGGATATGATAATCACAGATTGCAGTTGAAAAATGTAATTTGCAAACTTAATAAAAGTCCCACAAAAATACAGATATATTGAAAAATATGGTATTAAAACAATGTAAACAAATGTTTCAATATTTGGAGATTCGTGAGATGACAAATAAAAAACCACTGTACTTAACTATACAATGGCTTTTGGGGTCAGATTTGAGAAGGAACTTATTTCTTCAAGTTAATGCGGGTACAGTTTTTTGTGTACACATCAGTTTGTAAAATCAATACAATAGCATCTTCAATGGTTTTTACTTTACCGAGGTTTTTACCGTCACTATCAGAGGTTAAATCTGACGTTGTTTGATTCCATACATACAGTTTTGCGCTGTATTCAATATTTTTAAGATTTGTTCCTTGTAAAGAAGGGTTTACTCTGAACTGGTGAAGGGCGGTTTTGTATTCATCAACATCAGGGTATTTTACATTGGCAATGTACATATTGGCGGAGTTGTTATTGGAAAAAAACTGACAAGTACATACAGATTGCAGAATAGCATCTTCCATACGGGTAGTGTTGGAACGTATGATTTTCCATTTGTCCGTAAATTTTCTGAATACAAAGCTAACCATACTTTTTCCTTTGACCTGAGATACGTCTCCTTTAAACGTTTCATGGGTTACAGCACAGGTAAGCATAGCTACCTCATTTCTTACAGATACATCAACAATATTGTCAATGGTGTAAGTTGTTTTTAATTTTTCGTCTTCATAGTCATCAATTACTTCCTGTAAATGGGCTACAAAGGTATCATAGTTTTGTTCTGTTTGACGTACTTCTCCGCTCATCATCACAAAAGTTACATTCCTTACATAACTTGGACTAATATACTGTAATAAAGCTGACCTGTTTTTGGTTTGTCCTATATTGGAAAGAGCTTGATAACAGTCCTGAATAATTTTCTTAAAGGTTTCGGGATTTTCTTTGCTTTGGGAATAAATACTGGTACTGGAAAGTATAAAGCCAAAGGTTAACAGATAGAATAAAGTTCTCATGTGTAATAAAGGATAAATTATGGGTTGCAAAATTATTAACATTTTGTTAACAAAAGCAAAAAACAATAATAAAAAAGGGTTCATTGCTGAACCCTGAAAATAGCGCTATCCGTTAATTTTACCTTCCAATACGTGCCATGCCCCACCATTATGTACTTCTTTGAACCCCATACTTTTAAGTAGTCGTTTTGCAGAAGCACTCCGAATGCCCGAAGCACAACAGGTAATTACAGGGGTATCCTTATCTAATTTTCCTATTTTTTTGGATAAATCCTGCAAAGGTATATTTATACTACCTTGAATATGCCCTGATTTATATTCTGCGGGTGTTCTGACATCAATGATTTTAGCGCCATTAGCTACTAATTCAGGATAACTTACTTTTGTACCTCCTCCAAACAGACTTTTTAACCACTCTAACATAGTCTTTACTTCATTTTGGATTGAACATCTAACCAACTTCCCCCATTTACGCACTCAATACCGTGCTGTTTCAGAAAAAGCATTGCCTGACCGCTACGCATACCGCTTGCACAACATAAAATAATAGGTTGTGCCATTTCTCTGATGTCATCAATGCGAATGGGCAACTCGCCCAAAGGAATGTTAATACTTCCTACAACATGACCGCCCATGTATTCTTGTGGTGTTCTTACATCTATGATACTACTCATAATTTTTATGGATTTATAGTGAAAATTCGTTTTTATTATATGTTTAGTTATTGTTTTCTGTGTTTTTTTTCTTTTGAAACATACTAAAAAATAAACCACCCATCATTCCTCCGTACAAAGTACTATTTAAAGGACGTGAAGTAATGGCACAAGTTCCCGAAGCACAGCCTACGTAATAATAGTAGGCATATCCTGCTATCAGTCCAAGAAAGATTCCGATTAAGGTTAATTTGTATGTCCAAAGAGTATTAAACATATTTTTTTCAGTTTGTGAGTGCAAAATTCGGTCTATTTTTTTGATTTCAGGGTTACTAATGTTACATATACTTGAAAAAAGATAAAAATTTATTGAATTGACGCTGTATTCATAGAAGTTTTGTAATATTGCATACAAGAAAAAAGTTATGGCAGGACACACTTCTTATTCTCATCAAGAAACAGACAATACCAAATACGAGTTTACCGCAGAAGAACTTAAACAGGTGCAATATCATATCAGCAAATATCCAGATAAGCAATCCGCAGTGATGCCCGTTTTATGGATGGCACAAGAAAAATACGGTTGGTTATCTGATGGTGCTATACAGTTGGTTGCAGACAGCATAGGTTTGTCTTTTGCGCATGTGTACGGTGTAGCGACCTTCTATACCATGTATTTTAAGCGTAAAATGGGTAAATATTTGTTGGAAATATGTACCTGTTTAACTTGTGGTATTTGTGGAGGTCCTGAAGTAGTTGAATACACCAAGAAAAAAATTCAGGCTAATGAAGAAGGGGTATCCCCAGATGGTTTATTCTGGGTACGTGAAGCCGAATGCCTTGGCGCTTGTGATACTGCACCTGTAATGCAATTTAACAACGGTCATTATGTACACAACCTTGATAATCATGTAATTGACAGTATTGTAGAAGGAGTACGCAATGGTAAACTTCCTGAATTTGTATCTGTACCTTTGCGTGACCAAAGCATAATAGAGGAATAATCAAATTTGTAGTTGTTTTTTTTATGGGCGTTCCTGCTTGCTGCGCGGCGCAGTCGGCGTGCTGCGGGCTACGCTATCGCTTCGGTGCGTTGCACCATGCTACGCATGCCTTTCGCATGCCTAACGCAAAAGAAGTGTTTTTTATGGGGGTGTAGGGTTTACCCACCCACCCGCCCCAGTAATGTTAAGTTCTTTTTTGAAGTATGTTTTTTCAAAATCAGAACAACATGCTGAGTAGGGTGCTGCGCACAATGTTCAATAAATTCACTAAATAAGACATCAATAATCAAGTTTTATTTGCTAAAAAACAACCGTAAATATACAAATTTATGTAGAATTAAACATCACTGCCACCCGCCCCCGAGTAAAAATGAGGTAAAAAACACTTCTTTTTTATATTCTGTGCGTGTTTTTGCGAGGGCGGGGCGAAGCCCCGCCCTCGCATCTATTCGTAAATTATCAAAAAACAATACAACGCCTAACATACTAAACAAACTTTTTTACCTTGTTTTTGCGTGAGGGATAGCAGCGGAAAGCCCGCAATGAGCGTTAGCGAATGAAGTACAGGCGTGGCATGCCACGTCTCTACCAGCGTATAGCCCGACCCCGAAGCGCAAGCGCAGGGGGTACGCCCCGTATTTTTTTATTTTGTGTTTCCCAAAACTTATGTATTTTCTTATATTTCCATTTGGGTCCAACCGCTTACGGAAGGCAATTGGAGTTTGTCCCCATCTTTGGAATGAGTTACCAAAGTAATACTTGCACTTAACCACTTAAAAAAATCACTGAAACGTAATTCTTTCAAAGGCAATGGAGGTGTGCTTGGATGACATACAGAAGCTAACTTCTGATGATTGTATCCTTGTACACCTACAGCATAGAATAAAAAGTTTTTGTTATCTACTCCTTTTCGTACTTCCTTACTTAATCCTTCCATATCTTGGTCATGGTCAGGTTCGCCGTCAGTGATAAGAATAATCCATGGGCGATAGTAAGGTTGTCCTGTATTTTTATACCATTCTTTACGCTGTTGGGTTTGTTTAATAGCCATTCTCACTGCGTCTACCATTGGAGTAGAACCATTAGCTACAAGGGTGGGCATGGTAAAATTATCTACCAATGAGGGCGCTTGTATCATAACGACCTGATTACCAAAAGTAATAATACTTACCTCTAAGCGTAAAGAAGCCACAAAATCTTGTTTTATGGTATTGTAAAATTCTTCCAGTCCTTTATTTAATTCATCTATTGGATTGCCACTCATAGAACCAGATACGTCTAATACCAGAGTACAAAGGCATTTTTGTTCAAAATTATCAGGAGATTCTACATTTGTGAATGGATTGATATTGATTTCCATAATCTGACTTGCTTTTAGTTATGCAAATGTAAAAAATAAAATCAAAATCACAAAATTTATAACAAAATATGTTTCATGCTCAACATAAAATGAATGTATGCAATTATAGTTTTTTACCTGCGGCTATGCCTAGAAAAGCAAATAAAATACAAAGGATAACACTTATACCCGTATAAACAAGACTTAACAACATTTGTTTTTCTGTTATAAGGGTTGTATTCTCGTAACTGAAAGTGGAAAATGTGCTTAATCCTCCACAAAAACCAGTAATAAAGAGATATTTATGCCATAAAGACAAGGTTTGGTTATTTACTTTGTGTGCCAAAAATCCAATTAAAAAACTAGCCGCCGCATTGGCTAACAATGTGCCTAAAGGAAAAGATGTTTGGATATTTTTATGGGTATAAAAATGAAGTAAGTAGCGTATTAAACTACCTGCCCCACCTCCAATAAAGATTAAAAATAAAGATTTGAACATAAACAAGGCAAAAATAAAACATATCAAGTAAAATTATCTTTAAACCTTTGAAAGTGTAACAAATTTGTTGTAATATTCGTATATTTGCTTCGTCTATGTAAAACACACCATAATCAAATATACAATATGTGCATACATAAAAAATCTATATTAAGTGTTCTTGCTTTTGTCCTTTTTTTAAGAACAGGATTATATGCACAAAGTATAGACAATGATCGTGCCATTTATTCAAAAAATTATGTAGGTTGCGCTCCTTTTGAAACACAGTTTTTTATAGATATTCCAGATTTAGACTCTTGTAAGTGGTTTTTTGGTGATGGAAAACAAAGCAGAGAATTTAACCCTGTACATACATATACCAAAGCAGGTAAATATACCGTAGAACTTATAGCCTATAAAGGTAGAAATGCGTACAATTTTGTTAAAACAAATTGGATAGAAGTAGCCAAACTTCCCAAAGCAGATTTTAAGGTAGATACACTTTTTCGCAAAATACCCTATTCCAAAGTTAAGTTCAAAGCAAAAGACAGTTTAGCCAAAGAATATATCTGGGATTTTGGAGATGGAAACAAAGGTTATGGCAGAAAAGTAACCCATTTTTATCGTACCGAAGGTGATTTTTTAGTTACTCTTACTGTAAAAAATGAACTGGATTGTGAAGTAGTTTCTACTCAGGAAACATATATTCACGTAGATAATTCTCATGAACCCTATTCCGATTTTGCCGCAAGTGCCACCTATGGCTGTGATGCGCTTAATGTTTCCTTTAAAAATTTAAGTCTTAATACCTTTGCTTACGAATGGGACTTTGGTGATGGTAGCCCTGTTTCTAACTTACCAGAACCTTCCCACACTTATAAGAAACCGGGTAAATACACAGTATCTCTCACTGCCAAAGGCGCCAAAGGAGAACATTCTTCCTTCAAATTGGATTATATCCATGTAGGCAAAGACCCCGAAGTGGATTTTGTAGCAGATTTTCCCCGTTCCGCTATTGACGAAGAAATCACTTTTAAGCCTTTATCTGCTTTTGAATTTGTAAAATACCAATGGAATTTTGGGGACAACTTCGTTTCTGAAGACAAATATCCTAAACATACCTATAAAAAAGCGGGAAACTATACCATTACTTTAACAGGTATTACGGCAGAAGGGTGCAGTGTTACAGAAGTCAAAAAAGATTATATCCACATCACTAATGATACAAGACTGGAAAACCTAAGGTTAAGCAATAAAGTGGTATTTGGTAAAATATATCCTAACCCATGTAATGAGCATAGTGTTTATTCATTCTATATACCTGAACCTAGTATAGTCAATGCGGTTTTGTATAATGTACAAGGGCAGAAAGTTGCAGTACTTTTACACGAAGAGCGCATGAGTGGCATACATAAATTTGAACTTCAACAACTCATTGATAACCAGAGTTTAAGCAGTGGAATGTATTTTATCAAAACACAAATCAATGACACTGAAAATGTTCAGAAAATAACTCTGATTAAATAAAGGTATAATTTTTGCTGTAAGAAATATACTATGAAAAAATCCTTCCTTATTATTCTTGCTTCTTGTTTGCTTGCCTTATCTACCTGTGCGCAAGCACCTACCATTACCAACAGTGCTTTGCCTAGTGTAGGAGATGCCTTTAATAATGTTAAAGATACCAATTTCGTTACTACAATGACCCCTGGCAGTAGTATGGCACAAACTTGGAATTATTCTCTTGCTACTCATAAAACAAAAGTCATCAGTTTTGTTGCACCCACAGGTATACCTGGTTCCTCAAATTTCCCTGGTGCTACTATGGCAAACAACAATACATTGGACAGCGAAGTAGTCTATTTTGTAAAAAATAGTTCAGGTCTTTGGGCTGATGGGCTGTATGTATATAGAACAGGCGAACCTATTACAAACGTACCTATTGATTATGCGCCCAAAAATTCATTATTCATTCCAACCCCTATGACACTCGGATATATGGGTGCAGACACCGCAAAAGCAGTAGCTATGTTTAATTATAGTGGCAATGACATAAAACTAGTAACCAATGTATACAAAGCCTTTCACGCAGACGCTTTCGGTTCTCTTACTATACCCAGCGGAACATATTCCAATACACTCCGAATAAAAGAAACCTCAATTAACAGAGATACGGTTTACCTTAAAGTAGGACCAAATTATTTTTATTTATCAGACCAATCTGATACATCTGTTACCTACTCATGGCTACAAAATGCAAACCCTGTTATTCTTTTAGCAATGGAAATGAAAAAACCTTTCACATCCAATATGTCTAAAAAAGCAGAGTACAATACCATTACCACTTCTCAAAATGACAACTCGTTAATGGAAAACACTATCAACATCTATCCTAATCCTGTTCAAAACATCTTATATCTCAACCTGAGAGATAGTAAAAATGTTCATACTATTCGTGTAACAGACATAGCAGGTAAAGTACTTCTGAGTGAAAACATAGCAGGATACGATATTGCAACAATTAGCATGAGTCACTATCCCGCGGGGGTATATATTTATCAATTATTTGATAATCATGGTAACTTGAAGCAATCCGATAAATTCATAAAACAATAACCCTATTCTATTCACTTTTAACCTTAAAAACACAGGATTATAGAATTTATAGTTCTGTGTTTTAGTTTTAAACCGAACTATTGAATTAACTGATGCTACTCAAGTTCATTTTTTTGGGCGTTCCTGCTTGCTGCGCTTCGCAGTCGGCGTGCTACGGGCTACGCTATCGCTTCGGTGCTACGCACTTTGCTACGCAAACCCTCCGCATGCCTAACGCGTATGCGTGTGTGTATATGTATGCGCACATATCCGCGTGAGGGATAGCAGCGGAAAGTCCGAAATGAGCGTAGCGAATGAAGTACAGGCGTGGCATGCCGCGTCTCTACCAGCGTATAGCCCGACCTGAACGCAGTGAAGGACACGCCCACATTAAAAAACATCAACTTGATATATTACTTGTTTGCAGGAACATTCAATACATTTTTACGCATATAAGAATACGAAGGCTGATTGCCTATACTGCCAAAATTTCCTTCCAAATCTGTATGAAGGATATAAGTATCAAAACTCTGGTTACGGTAGGTTAATCCTGAGCAAAGAAGTCCTGCGGGGGTAAATTCCACCCTGTAAAACTCATCTGTACCTTGGTCGGTACCATATAACTTACTCCAAAGGATTTCCTTATCGGGTGAGAGTTTTGCCAACCATGCATCAAAAGTGTTGTTTATGCTTTGCTCTACATATCCTGCAAGATAAAGGTTTTCTTGTTTATCTTCCACAATGCTTTTTATCTGATTGTAATGCGGGTAATTAAATGTATAATCATATTTGAATGTTCCCTCTTTATCTAAACAGACAAAATAAGCATTATTGGAAATACTTCCCAATACAAAAATATGTTTTTCCGTAATACTGACTGCATGATATACGGCTTTTTCAGGTAGAACGATACTTTTTACCTCATTTTTTTTCTCAATACGTAGGTAGGTTGCTTGTACCAAAGGTAGAATAAAGTACTTATTATCAAATTCATCTATGTTTGCGGCGGGGCTTATTTTTGCTACGGATTTGTATTGATTAGCATTTTCTCTGTGATAGAAAGTAGCTTCATTTTTATTCCCTTGTATGCTTACAGATTTAACATAAATCCCATTTGCTGTATAATATGCTACTCCGTCATCATACTGGTTCGGGTTACCTATCCACTCCTCAAAGTAAGGTATTTTGCTGTATTGGGCATACATAAGGTTGTAAATCAAGAACAAGGTACTGATAAAAATTAACTTTTTCATAGTTTACACAAATATAATAAATAGTTTTGTGATTACAGCAAGTAAATATTTATTTTTTAGTTGTACTGTTTTTTATTTTTACCACAAGAATATACATAGCCAAAGCTAATGTAATACTATTCGCTAAAATCACGGGCATAGAGTTCATCATAATCCCAAAAATCAGCCAGCATATTAAACCAAGGTTAAACATCAGAAACATAGACAATGAAATAGCTTCCGTGTCTTTGGTCTGATAAATTTTATAGGCTTGTGGAATAAAAGATATTGTAGTTAAAAAAGCGGCTGAATAGCCCAGAATTTCCGTCCAGTTCATCAATGCAAAATACTTTTTATTCTCATAAAAAAAGCAACAGAAATATTCCGTTGCTTTTACTATGAAACAAAGTTGATATACAATTTAACCGTGTAACCAGTTTTTCTTGTCCATAAGTTCTTCTTTGCTTTCTACGTAGTCAGGGTCTGGAACGCAAGCATCTACGGGACAAACTGCCGCGCATTGTGATTCTTCATGAAAACCTACACATTCTGTACATTTTTCAGGAACAATATAATAAATATCAGAGGCCAAAGCGGGTTGTGAAGCATTTGCTTCAATAGTACTGCCATCACCAAAATCAATAGTACCTTTTAAGGTTGTTCCACCCGCAAAAGTCCAACTTGCACCACCTTCGTATATTGCTGTATTTGGGCATTCAGGTTCGCAAGCGCCGCAGTTGATACAGTCAGAAATAATTTTAATAGCCATAATTGAAATGTAATTTTATGTTACAAAGTTAATGGTATAAACCCCCTGTGTCAATAAATTCGTTCAAAATACCCAAATTTAGAAATAGTCTAAATTTGAACATATAACAGTTGTTTGAAGGATATAGCGTTTCTTTAACTCCTCACATCATAATAGTACAGACAAGCAATCACAGATATTAAAAATAAGGTTCATTAAACCAAGATTACCGATAATATCTCCTATACACATTATTATCAAACCCAGCGCTAACACACCCAGCCCGATAGTAATAATGGCATCTGTAATCGCTACAATGGTAATGCCCAGACCCAGAAGCAGTATCATACAACCTATGATGAATATAATGATACCTGCCGCCTGATTGGATTGTACTTTTTTGGTCTTTTTCAGTTTTTTAATATCCTTAATTTTTACCTTCAAAGGATTAGGCGCAGCATGGTTACAATTCTGTATATGGTCAGGAGATTGCAAAGTACTTCCTGCCTGCACGGGTAAAGAAAACAAACCTGCAAGCATAACAAAAATCAGAATGACATATAAATATTTCATGAACACAAAGATACACTTTTTTCAGTGTATATTAAATTATCAATGTTGATATTTTTCTATCAAATCCCGTATAACCACAGAAGCGCATGCTCCTCCGAATGCGGCAGGCAAGTAAGAAATAGTACCATAAGCTGATTTTTTGAAACGGCTTTGTGTATACATCAAAGAGTGTTTTATTACATCTTCCGTAGAAAAAACCGCTTTGATGCCTGTGTAAATATTTTGTTTTTTCAAGCGCTTGCGTATATACCGCGCCAATTTACACGTGTGGGTATCTGCTATATCTACTACTTTAATTTGTGTGGGGTCTAATTTACCTCCCGCACCCATAGAACTGACCACAGGCGTTCCACACTGATAACAAATAGTAAGTAATTTTACTTTGGGACTAATGCTGTCTATGGCATCTATTACATAATCAAAAGAGTGGGATAAAAGTAAATTTTTCATATCATCAGGGGTCATAAAATGCTTTATACCTGTTATATTCAATTCAGGATTGATGGCTAACAAACGCTCTTGCATAATATCTACTTTGTATTTACCTTCTGTGGTAGCTAATGCGGGAAGTTGGCGGTTTCTGTTGCTAGCTTCTACGGTATCACCGTCTATAATGGTAATATTTCCGATTCCTGCACGTACAATAAACTCTGCCGCAAAAGAACCCACACCGCCCATACCTACTACAAGAACTTTGCTTTGAGAAAGTTTATCCAATACTTTTTCTCCCGTGATAAGTGCGGTTCGGGAAAGCCATGTTTTATCCATAGAGTTATTCTTTAATGGAGTGCAAATTTACAGTGCGTACTTTAAATAACCGAAGGGCATTGTCCGTTGTTTGTTCTGCCACTTCAGCTATGGTACATTGCTTGGTTTTGGCTATGGTTGCGGCTATAATCGGAATGTAAGAAGATTCATTTCTTTTACCTCTATATGGTTCGGGAGCTAAATAAGGTGCATCTGTTTCCAATACGATATGTTCCAAAGATATGTTTTTTATAGCTTCCCGCAGGGTTTCACTTTTTTTGAAAGTAACTACCCCCCCTATACCGAGTAAAAATCCTGCCTGAATGACCCGCTGTGCATCTTTTGTGTCCCCGCCAAAACAATGTATAATGCCTTTTAATGTACCATTCTGAACTTGTTCTATACATTCCATAGTTTCATTAAAGGCATCTCTGCAATGCACGGAAACAGGCAAATGCAAGGTTTTTGCCCATTCCAACTGTTGAATAAAAGCCTCTTTTTGTAAAGAAAATGTACTTTTATCCCAATATAAATCCAAGCCAATTTCGCCTACTCCAATGTATTTTGAAACAGAATTGAATAAATAATCCTGTACTTTCTGCATTTCTGCACTATGACTATCAGGTTTTACGTGGCAAGGGTGCAGACCCATCATAGCAAAGCAATTTTCAGGAAACTGCTCTGTTAATGCATGCATGGGTTCTATACTTTCGCTGTCAATATTAGGCAAAAACAGATATTTTACCCCTGCGTGTACAGCACGTTCTACCATCAGATTGCGGTCGTTATCAAATTGCTCTGCGTATAAATGAGCATGAGTATCCGCAAAAACAATAGCATTTAATAGCATAACTTAGCTGCCCAAAAGTTCTTTTACTTTTTCTGAGATAAGTTTGCCATCAGCTTTACCTTGCAAACGTTTGCTGGCAAGCCCCATTACTTTACCAAAGTCTTTGGAAGAAGTAGCATTTACTTCACTGATGATAGCTTTGATAGCATCAATCAATTCTTGTTCAGTGAGGGGTTTAGGCAAATATTCTTCAATAATTTTGGCTTCTGCTTCTTCTTTTTCTGCCAATTCGGGTCTATTACCATTTCTGAACTGTTCTGCGGCTTCTTTCCGTTTTTTCAATTCTTTGGTCAGCAAACTGATTTCTTTCTCTTCGGTTAAGGTTTCTGATGCACCTTTTTCGGTTTCTGCCAAAAGGATTGCCGCTTTTATAGCACGTAGCGTTTCTAAACGGATACTATCCCGTGCTTTCATGGCTGTTTTAATATCTTGTTCTATTTTTTCTTTTAAGGTCATAACGCAAAAGTACAAAATAGTTCAATATTTAATGTTTTATTACGTCTTTTTAACTGATGTTACGCAAAATGAAAAACAAATAAGGGCGTGTCCCCTGCGCTGCGCTTCGGGGGCAGGCTATACGCTGGCAGAGACGTGGCATGCCACGTCTGTACTTCACAGGCTACGCCTGTTGCGGGCTTTCCGCTGCTATCCCTCATGCGGAAACAAGGTAAAAAATATGGATTTAGTGATTTGTATAAAGTATTGTTTTTTAATGTTCTGCGAATAGATGCGAGGGCGGGGGCTTCGCCCCGCCCTCGCAAAAACACGCACAGAATACAAAAAAGAAGTGTTTTTTACCTCATTTTTCACTCGGGGGCGGGTGGGTGGGTAAACCCTAAACCTCATAAAAAACACTTCTTTCGCGTTAGGCATGCGGAGGGTACGTAGTAGAGACGCCGCATGCGGCGTCTCCGAAGCAATAGCGTAGCCCGTAGCACGCCGACTGCGCCGCGCAGCAAGCAGGAACGCCCAAAAAAACATCTTGTGTAACATCAATTTTTAATAATAAAGAGGCGTTTTTACTCTTTTACCTGCCCCTTAATCAACAGTTTAAGTTCGGGGGCATTTGCTGCATCTGTCCATAGCCATATTTCGCTATGAACAAGGTTCAAGTCTTGTGTGTCTACATTGAAAAATATAGTGCGTTGCTGTTTAGATAAAATAGCCGTAGTATCTGTCTGCCAATGCGTACAACCACATTCGGTTTTTACGTTCAAGATGTGTAACGGTGCATTCCCCGTATTCGTTATCAGAAACGGAACAGATACTGTATTGCCTTTTTTAATTGTACCAATGTTTTTTTCCACAGCATCAAGTTTAATTTGCGGCAAATTCGCTAATTCTTGTGGTGAATACTTTTTTAGAAAAGGTCTTACAATGCCTGAAACGTATAATATCTTTTCGTTTTCTTTTTCTTCATTGGTGTATAGTTTAACAAGCGTTTGAAAATGCCCTATTTTTTTAATCCGAGATGCAGAAACATACATGGGAATAGAATATTTTTTTCCTTGTTCAAGCACCGATGCAGGTAAATCTACCTTGATGTATTCAGGGGCTTGGTAGCGAACAAAACGGATATTTTTATTTTTACAAACTACCTGAATATCAAACTTTTTTATGCTATCCTGATACAAGGTATCCTGATAAAAGTACATTTTTTCAAAGGTAATTCCTCCCGTCTGCACTTGACTGAATAAAGATAAAATTGGATAAAACCATATCATGCAATAAAGTTTTTTCATATTTTTGGCACAAAGTAAAAAAATATCTAACATTGTAAAGTCATGTTAAGCACATTCTTATTTTGGTTTCTATCCGTCATTGCTATTGCGGCGGCAATAGGCACTGTTACTTCACGTAATCCCGTATTCAGCGCTTTGTCTTTGGTATTGAATTTTTTTGCATTGGCAGGGTTATATCTTACTTTACAGGCAGAATTTATTGCCGTTATTCAGGTAATAGTCTATGCAGGGGCTATCATGGTATTGTTTTTATTTGTAATCATGCTATTGAATTTAGGTTCGGATTCCAAAGATGCGGTTGCTTCCAAATTACAGATGGGGCTTGCTGTAATAGCAGGAGGAGGTTTTGTATTGATGATGACCCGTATTTTTATGATTCAGTTAGAACCCAATAAAAAACAAAGTGCTTTGATGAACGGTAAAGCAGAAAAAATTGGAGAATGGTTATTGAAAGACTATGTTTTCCCGTTTGAAATTATTTCCGTCATTCTGCTTGCTTCTTTGGTCGGTGCTATTCTGATAGCCAAAAAGTACAAGTCTAACTAAAATCAGAACACATTTTGTATATGCTTTTTTACAGCATAAGCACGCAATTGTACTTCTTGCTTATCCGTTTGTTTAGTATATTCAACGCAAAGGCTAAACTGTGGGTAAAAGGCAGAAAAAACTGGAAAAAAACACTGCAAGACAAAATCAGCACTATTCCAGACTACGTAAAGCGTAAAAAAGTGTGGGTACATGTATCCTCGTTAGGGGAGTTTGAACAGGGCAGACCTGTATTGGAAGCTATCCGCAAACAACACCCTGAATGCTGTATCATTCTTACTTTTTTTTCTCCGTCAGGATATGAAGTGCGAAAAAATTATGATGTAGCAGACATAGTGCTTTACCTGCCTGTGGATACGCGTTATAATGCGAAAGTATTTACAGAGTTTGTTCAACCTGATTTAGTAATTTGGGTCAAGTATGATTTTTGGTATTACTTTCTTTCTGAACTTAAACAAAAAAATATACCCGTTTTACTCATATCTGCGGTATTCCGAGAAAATTCTGTATTTGAAAAGCCATTTACCAAAGCATTTTACAGAAATAAAGTTTTACCTTGTTTTACACATATTTTTGTGCAGGACAGTGCTTCCTTGACAAGATTAGAAAAGTACTATCCCAAAGCACAAATTACCATAGCGGGAGATACCCGTTATGACCGTGTTTTAGAAATTGCGGCACAATCTAAAAATTTGCCGATAACTCCTTTTGAAGGGCTTACTTTGGTAGCAGGCAGTACTTGGCAAAAAGATGAGGAAATGTTAAGTGAGGTATATCGTAACATTAAAATACCTTTACGTTTAATTATTGCCCCGCATGAAATTGACGAAGCCCATTTACAAAGCATAGAAAAGAAATTTGTTCCTGATGTTATCCGTTATTCTGAATATGCCAAGAATCCTGATGCCAAAGTGATATTGGTGGATAGTTTTGGGTTGCTTTCCACACTTTATTATTATGGACAGGTAGCATATATCGGAGATGGTTTTGGAAATCACATTCATAATTTGTTGGAAGCTACGGTATATGGTATTCCTGCTGTATTTGGTCCGAAGCACCACAAAGCCATAGAAGCCTCAGAACATATACAAAAAGGTTTATCCAAAGAAGTGCATCATACACAGGATATTGTAGAGTATCTTCATGAAATTTATGCAGATGCCGAAAAACTGAAAGATATTAAAGAGAAATTAAAACTACATTTTCATGAAAAATCAGGGGCAGTAGGGCATATCATGGGTTATCTGAACAAAAACCATCTGAATTGATTATCTTTATTCCCAAAACGCTTTGTACAAAGGTACTTTGGAATAATGATACATGTAATTCGTTTCCGTTTCCTGAAATAAATTCATATTTTCCTGTAATTCAGGGGCTTTTATACCTTCTTTAAATGTTACATTTTTACTTTTGTATATCCATACTTCGTCATACAGATTTTGGGCAATACATTGTTTGAGTATTTCAGCACCTCCTTCTATCAATAGGCTTTTTACACCTTTTTCATATAAAAAATCAAGTACAGATGGTATATTGGTACTTTTAAGAGGTACATACTCAAAATTTTTATTGAACGGACTAAAATTACCATGTGCCGCAGGATATAAATACCATGTTTTGGCATTGTTTTGCCATAAAAAAGCATTTTCTGGTGTTACTACATTAGTGCTTACAATAACACGGACAGGATTTTCCGCTTCTTTTATCTCTCTGACCGTAAGTTTTGGATTATCTGCCCATAAGGTATTTTTACCTATCAGAATAGCATCTGAATAAGCCCGCAGTTTTTGGGTATGTAAATGCGTTTCTACACCACTTATCAAGAATTTTTTGGGGTAAAGCGGTGATATAAAACCGTCTGCACTCTCTGCCCATTTGAGGGTAACGTAAGGACGTTTTTCAGTAACAAACGTAAAAAACGCCCTGTTTATGTATTCACCTTCATTTTTTAATATATTTTGAATGACAGTAATACCTGCCTGTTGCAATTTTGCTATTCCTTTGCCTGATACCTTATCAAAAGGATCTGTATTGGAAATGACTACTTTGAGTATTTTATGTTGTATGATGCTATCCGCACAGGGAGGGGTTTTGCCGTAGTGAGAACAAGGTTCTAAATTCACGTACAAAGTGCAATGCGGCAGAACACTTTTGTCTTTCAGTTGAGATAATGCATTGATTTCTGCATGTGCCTTCCCATACTCCTGATGATACCCTGATGCAATGATTTTGTTTTGACATACAATAACGCACCCTACCAAAGGATTACTTTTTACTTTGTTATATCCTTTTGCGGCTAACGAAAAACAAGCGCGCATGAAAGACTCATACTCGCTTGATGACATAAATTTGCATTTTCTATTCTATTTTTTAGCTTTTAGCTCTTAGTTTTTAATTAAGAGATGATAAACCAAGTACCATACACCAATGAGAGTAATTGCAAAATACCCCGCCCAAATCCAGGGAGGAATAGTACCGTGTCTTTCTCTGATACCTGATTCGTCATACATGTGAACGCCTTCGGGAATAAATTTTTCATCAGAATATTGCCCAAGAATAGCGGTTTCCAATGCTTGTAAGCGATTATTGATTTCTTTAAGCAGTTTAGGGTCTGCGGCTACTCCTGCAAAATTACCTGTTGCAGGTGCCTCTTCTGCAACAGAAGTTTCTGTTACTTCTGCTTTTTCAGTGTTAGCTTCTTTGGTTGTGTTATCTCCACCACCCGTAGAAGGGTACATTGGGGGCTTTTCTCCGTCTTTGAGAATACCTCTTTTTTTGCGAATAGACCAAGGTAAATCTAAATATTCTTGTGGTAACATATACAACTACTATATTTTGAGCGTAAAAATAGAATGATTTATTCATAAAGTCAAATTTTGAATGTTCTTTTTTTCAAAAAAAAATGAAAGCAAAGCCAAGTTGTGGCTTCATTTTGTAGTTTTGCGGTATGCAAAAAAATATAGAAGTGGGTATTATTATGGGTTCGGATTCAGACTTGCCCGTTATGCAAGATGCTGCGAAGGTGCTGGAAAAATTTGATATACTGTATGAACTTACCGTAGTTTCTGCCCACAGAACTCCCGAAAGAATGGTAGAATATGCAAAAACTGCACATCAGAGAGGTTTGAAAGTCATTATTGCAGGGGCAGGAGGGGCGGCACACTTACCGGGTATGGTAGCTTCTCTTACTCCTTTGCCTGTGATTGGAGTACCTGTTAAAACGCAATCCCTGAACGGTTTGGATTCTTTGTACTCCATAGTACAAATGCCTAATGGCGTACCTGTGGCAACCGTTGCTATCAATGCTGCAAAAAATGCAGGTTTACTGGCAGTACAGATTTTATCCGTGGCAAATCCGCAACTGTTAGAGGCTATGATACAGTACAAGGAAGAAATGCAAAAACAGGTAGAAGAAATTGCTCATACCTTGGAAAAACAAGGTTACGAGCAGTATTTACTGCATAAAAAAATATAAATCATAGAAGAATATATTATATGCAAGTATAGTTGAGATTTTTCTGAAAAAAATAAAATGTTGTTGTAAGTACTTATTTTTTCTGTATATTCGCACCACTTTTTTCAAAAAATACTATGTATTGGACATTAGAACTAGTTTCTTATTTAGAAGATGCTCCTTGGCCAGCTACTAAAGAAGAATTAATTGACTATGCAACCCGTTCAGGTGCGCCTTTGGAAGTTATAGAAAACTTACAGGAACTGGAAGATGACGGCGAACCGTATGAAAGCATAGAAGAAATATGGCCAGATTACCCTACTGATGAAGATTTCTTCTTCCCAGAAGATGAATACTAATCTTGTTTTGTCATTACAAAACGTATCTGTACGATATGGAACAAAAGATGTTCTCAAAAACATCTCGCTAAAAGTTCAGCGAGGTGTTTTTTATGCTCTTATTGGATTAAATGGGAGTGGTAAGACCACTTTGTTCAAAAGTTTAACCAATACTATTGCTTACACAGGGAAAATATATCTTGAAAATGAGGATATAAAAACCTTGAATGCCAAACAACTTGCAAAAAAAATATGTCTGCTTTCTCAACATAATACCATATATGCGCCGTTGACTGTATGGGAAGTAGTGCTTATGGGGAGGTATCCTTACACTTCTGTATGGCAAAATTATTCCCAAAAGGATATAGATATATGCCATGAAGCCCTTAAAACCACTCAAACAGATATGTTTAAGGACAAAAAAATACATCACCTGTCAGGGGGAGAAGCACAAAGGGTGTGGTTGGCACAAAAAATCGCACAAGATACTCCAATATTGCTGTTAGATGAACCTACACAACATTTGGATATTAAACAAAAACATCTATTCTTTAATTTGCTCAATGATATTCTTCAAAACAAAGTAAAAACGGTTTTAATGAGTACGCATGACCTGGAAGAACTGCACAGATTAAATGGACATATATGGCATTGTAACAATCAGAGTGTGGAAGTTGTGGAAAACTATACTTCCAAAGACATAGAAAATCTTAAACAGAAATTGTTACAATGAGTATTACCAAATCAGTTTTTCTTTATTCAGAAAAGCGCTTATGCCTTTTTTACAATCTTCACTGGCACGTGCTTCTGCATTCATTTTTGCGGCAAATTCCAAAGCGTCTTGCATCTTCATACTTTGAACATCTGCTATCATGCGTTTGGTAAAATTCATAGATTGGCTACTGTTTTGTTCGCACAAACGTAAGGCAAAATTTCTGACACTTTCCTCTAAACTCTCGTCAGCTACAACGTAGTTGATTAAACCATATTCTTTGGCTTGGTCAGCAGAAATAATATCCGCACTTAATAAAAGTTCTCTTGCTTTACCTTCCCCAATTTTACGGATAAGATACACCATAACAATAGCAGGAATAAAGCCAATTCGGGCTTCTGTATAGCCAAATTGAGCACTTTGTGCAGAAAAAGAAAAATCACATATTGTTGCCAAACCACACCCCCCGGCTAATGCCGCACCCTGAATTTGTGCTATGACTACTTTATCCAACTGATAAATTTTGTCAAAAAGTTTGGCTAAATGAGAGGAATCTTTGAAATTATCTTCAAAAGTGAAATTTTGTAATTTTTGCAGAAAGTCCAAATCTGCACCTGCACAGAAGGCTTTTCCATTGGCTTTAAGCACAACTACTTTACAGTTTTCGTCTTTATTGGCAGTATCAAAGGCGTCTTGCAATTCACTGACCACATCAAAACTGAGTGCATTGCGTTTATCAGGTCGGTTAAGGGTAATATAACCCATTCTGTTTTCGGTATGGTAAGTAATAAATTCGTATTCCATAATACAAAACTAATAAAATTTATGTGTTTTACAGACAGGTTTTTACTGTGATAGCATAAACCACTTTATTGTATATTAAACAAAGGTACAAAATAAATTGGCAATAAAGAACTAACGATAGAAAAGACATGGAATTGACATAAAATTTGAACCCAAAAAACACTACTATTGCACTATAAAACAAAAAAAGTGTTAATAATGCTATGCATCAGGAAGCAGTCAGTTTATATGGAAATCATTTACGCGTACGCGTGTGCGGCGTGTATATACAAGAAAACAAAATTTTGTTGGTAAAACATCATGCCTTGCAGGAAGATGGCTTTTTTTGGGCACCTCCGGGAGGAGGGTTGCAATTTGGGGAAACCATAGAATCTGCTTTGAAAAGAGAATTTATTGAAGAAACAGGGTTAGACATAGAAGTAAAAAACCTGATTACCGTTACAGAATACCTGCATTTACCTTTACATGCGGTAGAATTGTTTTTTCACATAGAAATAGCAGGTGGAGTACTTACACAAGGTAAAGACCCTGAAATCAGTGCAGAAAATCAACTTATTTCTGAGGTGAAAATGCTTTCTTTGGCAGAAATTATAGCATTACAGCACCAGACTTCTCCCAAACACAGATTTCACAAAGTTCTTGATGATATTCAATCACTTAAATTGTTGAAATAGAAGGAAAAATTAAAATAATCTGAAAAATAGTCTGTTATTTTTTTGCAGGTTGCAATAAAGTAGCTATTTTTGAAACGCTAATACATAAAAAGTATGGAAATATCACAAGTATCAGAATTTGGCAAGATATTAATATTCCTTATCGGCGGGATTATATTCGTAGCCGCAGGTATGTTTACAGCAAGTTTAATTGCCCCTAAAAGACCCAATCCTGAAAAATTGACTTCTTATGAGTGCGGTGAAGACGCCGTAGGGAGTTCATGGGTACAATTTAATATGCGTTTTTATGTAGTAGCACTGATATTCATTATTTTTGATGTGGAGATTTTATTTGTTGTACCTTGGTCAGTGATATTCAGTAACAAAGACTTGGTAGCTAATGTCCCTAACTGGACACCCATTGTCGTTGGTGAAATGTTTTTATTTATAGGTGTATTGTTCCTCGGTTTGATTTATGCATGGGTAAAAGGCGACTTGTCTTGGGTTAAACCTCAACTTGTAGACCCCGAAGTAGATGTTAAAATCCCTCGCTCTGTCTATGACAAAATCAATCAGAAAACGTACAAGGCAAAACCTTTCACTCCTCCTGTAAAAAAACAAGTCGTTCAGGAAACAGTAGTTACAGAAACTGTACAAACCAATACAGAAACCTCTTCTGAAAATACAGTAACAAAAGCCCCCATTAAAAGAAAACCTATCATCAAAAAAGATGATGGCGCAGAATAAATAAAAATCATTTTTAACACAACACAAAAAACCTCTGATACAAAACAGGGGTTTTTTTATGCTCAATCATATACTAATACTAATTTGGGCGTGTCCCCTGCGCTAGCGCTTCGGGGTCGGGCTATGCGCTGGCAGAGACGTGGCATGCCACGTCTGTACTCCACAGGCTACGCCTGTTGCGGGCTTTCCGCTGCTATCCCTCACGCGGATACGCGCGTACATACACGCTACGTACACGCGTTAGGCATGCGGAGGGCATGCGTGCTTGCACGCATGGTGCGTCCAGCACCGAAGCGATAGCGTAGCCCGTAGCACGCCGACTGCGCAGCAGGAACGCCCAAAAGTCACATCAGTTATATACTTGTTTCTATGGAACAGTCGTTACTCATAAAATTTTCCCCGCTCTGATAATTACAAAACGGGGAAAATTGTTTGTTGATTTTTATTTTGTTTTTATCGTTTAACAACTATTTTCTCTGTAATGTACTCATTTTTGGAGTTTCTAATCTGTAAAATGTATAATCCGTCAGAAACGTTATCCAATCCTATACTGGCAGGCTTATAAGCACCAACCTGCATGTTTTGTGCAATAACTACTTTACCTTGATAATCTACCAACTGAACTTGTATATTTTCATTTTCGGAGTTGGATAAATACACAAATAGTTCTTTATTGGCAGGGTTGGGGTATACTTTATGTTTTAATATTTCCGCATTAGTGTTTTGAAGTTCAATAGTATTAGAATAAGTAGCGTTACCATCTTTATCTATAAATTTTAATCTGTAAAAAGAAACAGGATAAGGCATTTCATCTGTATAGGTATAATTGCTGTTGGCATTTGCTACATAGTTTTTAACGGCTTCAAAACCTTGTTCTTTATTGGCAGATTTTTCAAGAATAATCTCATCACATTTTGTATTGAATTGTGTTTTCCATGAAATTTCGTTATGGATATTTTTGGCTACACCTTGAAAATCATATATAAATACAGGCAAACTTGGAAGTACAAAACAATCCAATAAAGAAAGACGTGAACCTGAACCTACCCCATTGTGGGTAATGGTGTATTGAGTTGCTCCCGCAGGATTGGTATTGGTAACAGAAATAAGACTGCCTGTGGCGGGAGTATTGGTATAAGTGATAGTGTTACCTGCGGCTGTCCAGCCTACTGCACAAAAATTACTCAATGTACAACTTCCTGAGGAAGTGTTAAAATAAAACGTTTCATTTTGGTTTGTACCATTGACCACCACACTAAAATTAACTACTGGGGCAGAAAAAGTAAAGGTTATAAAATGTGATGCAGCATTGGGCCAATGGGAAGGAGTTGCTGTGGCAAAGTTTGTTCCATTACAAGCATAAGTAACATTGCTCAATGTAGGCGCATTGCTACTCACAGATACTGTAACCCCTGAACTAACACTGAAATAAGGATAACTTGTGGTGGGTATATTGAAAACAGAAGTAAAATTACTGAGGTTGCATTGTGCATTTGCAAAAACGGTAAGGAATAAAATAAAGCTA
>Ga0272446_1001719_pt1 | contig 31306 bp, 16 predicted proteins | sample YNPCB0061_FD_194587 | JGI IMG/M metagenome (GOLD analysis project Ga0272446, IMG submission 194587) | Hot spring microbial mat communities from Yellowstone National Park, WY, United States - YNP-CB-006-1 | ecosystem: Environmental > Aquatic > Thermal springs > Hot (42-90C) > Sediment | place...
AGTACATCTTTATTTTTTTCATCAGCAAAGATGCGTTTGAACCCAAAATCCGTTAGTATATTTATATACGTAGAGGGCATTATGATACAAAAATAGGTTTTTTTTGTGAATTATCGCTATTTTGTGCGTGCTGTGCGTCTGCGTTAGGCATGCGGAGGGCATGCGTGCTTGCACGCATGGTGCAACGCACCGAAGCGATAGCGTAGCCCGCAGCACGCCGACTGCGCCGCGCAGCAAGCAGGAACGCCCAAAAATAAAAATTTGCTTAACAGGTCAATTTAAAGCGTGTACCATAAACCCCCGTGTACAGCCACACCTGTACCTATTTTTGGCAATATAAGTCCCGTAATCTGGTCAGAACTTAACCAAATGCCAAACTTCTGATACACAAAACGGGCATGTAGTCCAAAATTGAGATTGTTAAATCCTAATGCCCCCAGGCAACCTCCTGCGGCAAAATACTCATTGATTTTATATTGTAGCCCTGCTTCAAAATGCGGTCTGAACGCAATTGAACTATGATACCCTTGCTCTATAAGCCCCGAAACCTGCATTTTGTCGTTAATGTCCTGAACATAGCCTACACTCAACCGCATGGGAAGCATATCCGTATATTTTTTGGAAGTCAGTTTTGAACTGAATGTTTTACGTAAAGTATCAAAAGCGGTATTGTTGTTGTCTTGAACAGCAAACAAATTAGAAATTACTTGTCCCTGAAAACGAAATTTGTTGGTGCTTTCTGTATAGGTAGTTGCATTACCACTCCATGCTACAAAACCAATGTTTTGCAAATTTACATATATTGCTTGATGTTTCGTTTCATCTAATTGATACGCTACATTGACATCTATCCCTGCACCCAAACCATTGAATTTGAATGCACCGCTGTTGTTTTTGCCCAAACCTGCGGTATTAAATTCGTAGTCCATAGTAAAATCAAGATATTCTCCGTCTTTGGCTGTAAATAAACTGCCTGAAAAGTGTTTGGTTTTTATCTGACGAATACCTTGCACAAATTTAAAGTTTCCGCCTACGCTTAATTTATCATTGATTTGGGTAGCACCAGTAATTTTATAGTAGCGTACCCTGTGCCAATAAAATTTGGCTTTATCTTCTTTCACGGTTTTACCTTCAAATTGACTATTACCCTGCCATAATAATTTGCCTAAATCTTTATTGTAACTGAATGAAAAAAGGTCGTTTTCTTCTACTCCAAAGCCAAAAATATACTTGTCTTTTTTGATGACTACATCAACCAGATTAAGGGCATATTCTGACCCGATAACATTGCGTTTTTTGCTTTTATCGGACATTTTTTTAGTTTCATCATACGTAATGGTTTGTCCTTTAAGGAGTTTATCTACAATGCTGTAACTGAAATTATTGTTTCCGCCTGCAAAACGTATTCCTGTACTAATCTGCATTTTTTCCATTTCCAACTGCGGATACATAGCAGGTATATGCGTAGCCCCAATCCCCTGATTAGAAAACAATAATTGTGATTGTGAATGTGCAAAAAAAACTGCACTGAGGTATAAAGCAAGTAGATAAACTTTGATATTCTGCATATTTTTTGTATTTTTACCCAAAAATAGCAAAATATTTTCATGCAAAGGATTTTTCTTATTCTGCTCACTTGTTTTTGTTACGTAACTGCATCTTTTGCAGACGGTTTCATTCCTAATGCAGGTCAGTGGGATTATTCAGGGAAATCTTTACTGCGTTTATCACAAGGTAATTTATGGATACACGAAAATCATTTGTATTACCATTTGTGGAATAGTAATGAACTAAACACCATAAAACACCATAAACAAGGCACATTATACCAAGTTGCTATACAAATGCAATGGCTAAATGCTCAAAAAGCAAAGGTAACGCATTCTCATGAAAATGAAGGATTATACAATTATTTTTATGGCAACGACCCTCAAAAATGGGTTACAGGTGTAAAATCGCATCAAGAATTATGGCTACATAACCTGTATACAAACATACATGTACGCATGTACACGCACAACGGACACATCAAGTATGATTATGTTGTTTTGCCTAATGCAAACGTTTCGCAAATTCAATGGAAATATACGGGACAAAGTAAAACCGAACTTAAAAACAACCAAATTCATATTGTAAATGAAGTAGCTACTTTCTACGAAGATGTACCCGTTGCCTATCAGCAAAATAAAAATGAACGAAAAACAATACCTTGTAGCTATCAAGAAAAAAACGGAATATTTTACTTTGAACTTGGCGATTATGATGTTCAGGATACCCTCATTATAGACCCGCAAATTGTATTTTCCACTTATACAGGTTCGTATGCGGATAATTGGGGGTTTACAGCTACGTATGATACACTCGGCAATGCGTACACGGGCGGAACAGTCTATCAGTTTGGCTATCCTACCACACCTGGGGCATTTCAGACTACGTATGGGAGTGGTTCGGGTAGCTACCCTTCGGATTGTGGTATTATGAAACTGAATACAGAGGGTAAATTAGTATATGCTACTTACTTGGGGGCATTTGGTAATGAACAACCGCATAGCATCATCACAGACAAACAAGGAAATCTGTACATTATGGGAACTACGGCTTCTTCGGGCTTTCCTACCACATCAGGAGCGTATGACCGAACCTACAACGGCGGTTTATGGGATATTTTTGTAACCAAACTCAACAGTACAGGTACTGCTTTGATAGGTTCTACTTTTATCGGAGGTAGCAATACAGATGGTATCAATCCTGAAACCATTTCCAACTTGTATTATCTTTATGGTGATGAAGCAAGAGGGGAAATCATGTTAGATGAACAAAACAACTGCTATGTAGCAAGTTGTACGCGTTCAGCGAATTTTCCTGCTACAACAGGGGCAATCAAAACCACGTTAAGCGGATTACAAGACGCTTGTGTGTTTAAATTTAATAGCAACCTGACAACTTTGTTATACAGTACCTATCTGGGTGGCGGCGGTGATGACGCGGGTTATGGTATTCAAGTAGATGCTCTCGGGCAGATGTATGTATGCGGAGGTACAAACAGTGCCAACTTCCCCACATCAAGCGGGACTTATCAAAATCTCAAACCAGGGGATATTGATGGCTTTGTTACCAAAATATCTGCTGATGGTACAAGTATAATAGCTTCTACCTATATTGGCACGAGCAATTATGACCAAGGGTATCTTATTCAGTTAGATGCACAAAAAAATGTATATGTGGTAGGGCAAACTACGGGCAATTTCCCCGTGAGCAATGATGTGTTTAATATACCACGCGGCACGCAGTTTATCATTAAATTAGACGGTGCATTGAAAAAAAATCTCCTCTCTACGCGCTTTGGTTCAGGCAGAAGCAGTGTGGATATGTCTATCAGTGCATTTTTGGTAGATGATTGTGAATATATTTATGTATCGGGGTGGGGTGGTTTGGAAACTATTAACAATCAAGTGAGTGGGAATGTGTTAAGCATGCCCGTTACAAATGATGCTTTTCAGAAAGGTACAGATGGTTCAGATTTTTATCTTATGGTACTCGGTAAAGATATGAAGAACTTATTGTATGCTACGTATTTTGGGGGTAACCGCTCACAGGAACATGTGGACGGTGGTACATCAAGATATGATAAAAAAGGAGTTATTTATCAGGCAATTTGTGCAGGTTGTGGCAGAAATTCAGATTTATATACCACACCTGGGGTGCAATCCAATTCCAACAACAGTGATAATTGCAATAATGCTGTGTTAAAATTAGACTTCAAATTCAACAATCTTGAACCCAAAGCGGAATTTAATGCTGCGCCCAAAAAGGGCTGTCTGCCTTTGAATGTTACATTTGAAAACAAAAGTCCGCAGAATTTAAGTTATTTATGGATATTTGGTGATGGAAATACAAGCAATGCGTACAATCCTACGCACACGTACACACAAACAGGCGTATATACCGTTCAGTTAATTGTAAGCAATCCGCTCAATTGTCGTGCTGTGCCTGATACTGCTTTTACTACTATTGAAGTCAGCAATATAGATGAACCTTCTCAAAGCAGAGATACGTGTGTATGTGCCAAAACTTCTGTAACGCTCAATGCTAATAACCCGGGGGCTACGTATTTATGGAATACAGGTGCTACTACACAAAGTATTGTGGTTGAGAATGCAGGACAATATTCCGTGAATGTGAAAAATCAGGCAGGTTGCGAAAAAACGTTTTATTTTAATGTAGGGAATTATGTATGCCAGACCCCTAAATTTCCCAATATCATTACCCCTTCACAGGATAACTTGAATGACAAGGTATGTTTTAGGGTGGAAGGTGTGTATGATTACAATTTGTGCATTTACAATCGTTGGGGTGTGCTTGTATTTGAAACCGAAAACCCTGAAGAATGCTGGACAGGTGAAACCCAAAAGACAAAAATGCCTTTACCTGAGGGTGTATATTATTACATTATCACAGCCAAAACCTGTCAGGGAGATAAATACAAACAGGTGGGCAACATCACTGTTTTGAGGTAGAAAAAGGGACTTTACGTACTCTGATTTTCTGCTTTGTAAAGGGAATTGCAGCTATATGCTACAAAGCACACGATTTAAATCGTGTGCTTATATTATACTTAATTTTTGCTGACAGTTTCCTTCTTTATATGTAAATGACAATCACCCTGAGGGAAATAAATAACTCAACAATACTGAAAATTCATATAGATTGTTGTTCCATACTACTGAGAACCATATTCTTCCTGCATCTTATTTTGAAGATAGTTCCATGAGTATAGTTCCATACGTTCTGCATCACTCATTTTTTCAATATAACGAATCATGTCAGAATTGCTGAACACTGCCCTTACTCTACCGTCCTCACCGACAAGGTACACCACAGGTACAGGAATAGTATAATAATCTGTATTTACATTTTGGTGCAGTTCTATGCCAGCAGTTTTTAAGTTTTCTAATTCAGGATTATTTTTAGGCACTTTGTAAGCACTTTTATACATATTTACGATACAGTTGTTTTTATCATGACAGAAAGTAATTTTTGCTCCTGTTTCTTCTACCATAGCTTGAATTTGTTCCCTGTTATCTGGAGTAATAATAATAACTTCCACACTTTTATTGTCCAATGCCCACGCCTTTTGCACCAAACCTAATATTCTGTTGATAGATTCTGTACGGACAGGGCTTTCGGGAGTACTGTATATAGAATGACTGTAAAACATAAGTAACACGTTCTTTTTGCCCTTATAATTGCGAAGAGATATACTGTTACCTTCCTGACTTACGGTAACGAAATCAGGGGCTTTATCCCCGATTTGCATAAATTCCACCTCTTTGGCTAATTTAACGAATACACTTTCTTCTCTCTGAATCAATTGCCCAAAGGATAGAGTAGATACAAATGCACTGCTCAAAAGTGCTAATAAAATACGCTTCATGTATAGTTAGTTTTCTATTTACAAAGTTAGAGAACATTTTTGAAGTACGCAAGAATATTCATACAATTTTGTAAATATTCATCAGAGTTATTTCCTGATATTGCGCTATTTGATTTTTTTGGGCGTTCCTGCTGCGCAGTCGGCGTGCTGCGGGCTACGCTATCGCTTCGGTGCGCTGCACCATGCGTGCAAGCACGCATGCCCTCCGCATGCCTAACGCGTGTGCGTAGCGCTTATGTACGCGCATCCGCGTGAGGGATAGCAGCGGAAAGCCCGCAATGAGCGTAGCGAATGAAGTACAGGCGTGGCATGCCACGTCTCTACCAGCGTATAGCCCGACCTGAACGCAGTGAAGGACACGCCCTTATTTATTCCTCATTTTGAGGAACATCAGTTATTTCATCAGTTCTGCTAACTTCTCTTCCAAACGCTCTCCGCGAAGATTTTTCGCGATAATAACTCCGTTTTTATCTACAAGAAATGTGGTAGGAATAGCACGTACATTAAACTGTTGTGCCACAGCACTATTCTGGTCTAATACCTGTAACCATGTAATTTCATCTTCTTTAACAGCTTTCAACCAGTCTTCTCTTTTTTGGTCAATAGATACGCCAAGTACTTCAAAACCTTTACTTTTATACTGTTGATACAAACGTTTTACATTAGGGTTTTCTGCGCGGCAGGGACTGCACCAACTTGCCCAAAAATCTACTAATACATACTTGCCTTTGAGAGAAGATAATTTTATTTTTTGATTTTGTGCATTAGGGAGTTCAATTTCAGGAATGTTAGCACCGATTTTATATTGTGCTAATTTGGTTACACGTTCCTTTAAGGTGCTGACAAGTTTAGTGTTATTCGGAAATTCTTTTTGGTATACTTCTGCAAGATAGAAAAACAGTTCTTCATTTATAGTTTCAGAAACTGCAATGGAAGGGCGGAGAATAGCTTCTTTTACTTTTGGAGTTGCGGCTTTTTGAATAGCTTTATCCAAAGTTTGTTTGATTTGTTCAGTATAACTGCCATAAAGTTCTATAAATCCACGCATCTTATAGCCAAATTCAGGAATATATGCTATAGAAGGATTTTCAAACGGAATATCATCTAAAAAGTGGGCGGCATAAAAGGCGGAAGCATTTTTATACTTTTTATGTTCGGGGTTGTTTTTATCATAATTTGGGTTGATATACAATTTTGCCACAATGTTTGCCAATACTGTATTATCTTTGGAAAATTCTTTTAATCTTGTTTCTCTGTCTTGAGAGAGTTGGTCTATCCTTTTTTGTACGCTCATCTGAATTTCTTTACGGCGTTCTTCGGTAATGGGCATACCTGACATATCCATGCCTTGTGCCGCTTGGTTGGCTTCTGCATACAATGGTTTAAGTTTGTTTTCGTACTCTAACAGAATACTGTTGAGTTGTTTATAGGCTTTATTCTCCACAGATTCCGTAAATTCTATGGTATTTTTAATATCAGATGCGGTTGCGGTTGCCTTAAATTTTTCTCCACCTAATATCACTAAACCCGCATTCGTTTTGGAAAGCCCGATTAGATAAAATCCTTTTACAGGTACACTCCCTTTAAGTTCAAACTTGCCTTCTTTTATATCTGCACTGGCAATGGGTTCATTCTTGTCCTCTGTGGGGTCATATATACTGATTTTAGCATTTGCTTCCGCATTGGTTATAGTTCCTTCAATGGAAAATTCATTTTTAGCTACTTTTTTACCACAAGAAACCCATAAAAAAAAGAATCCTGTTACAAAAAGCAAAAAGAGTGGGTTTTTATAATTTTTCATACGTGTTGCAAAACTACAATTTTTTGAGAAATATGCATAAAATAATATATTCGCAAAAATGGTATGAAAAAAGATGATTTGTATTTGCTGTTAAGTCGGCTTTCCAAAGAAGAAAAGGCATACATCAATAAAAAACTGTCTACTTTTAAGGAAAACTCTGTACTCAAATGTTTGTTTGAAGACGTTTGTCTGTATGGAACACATTCCAAAACAAATACAGACGCTTTTATAGAACAAAAATATGGAAAACACTTTCGTACACGAAAAAAACAACTGTACTACACCATTCTTAAAATTTTGCGAAACTACCATGATACGTTAATACATCAAATTCATTTTTATATCATAGACATCAATTTTTTGTTTGAAAAAGGATTGTTTGAGCAAGCCCGTAAGTTGCTTAAAAAAGCTAAAAAATTAGCAGAACATAACCAGATTACACCTTTATACTTTGAACTGTTGTATTTGGAATTGCGCATGAGTTATTACACCTATTATGACAATCTCACTCCTGAAAAAATCAATCAGATACGGGCAGACTTTTCGCATTATCATCAAATTTTGAAAGAGGATACAGATTGGGCATTAACCACGGCAGAACAACTCAGAGATTTTTTTGCATCAGGGCATTTTTCTAATCCGAAAACGTACCCATTGACTGCCAAAGGGCATCTCTCTTTTATACAGCAACATATTATCGCAGGATTAACCTGTCGTACACAGTTGGATTTTGAGAAAAGTTATAGTTATCGTTCCTCATTGTGGGAGTATTTCAAAAAATATCCTGAACTCATATCCTTATATCCTGAAATGTACCTCACCGCCATCAATATGGTTATTATTGGCACAAATGATTTAAGAAAATATACTGAAAGTTTAGTGGTTTTAGATGAGTTATCAGTTCAGAATATCAAAGCAGAAATTGCACAGATAGAGGTATTCCGAATACAGGCTACCTATTATACCCAAACACACAATTTTATGCAAAATTATGAAGTAGCTTACCTGAATATAGAAAAACAAATCCAACACCCTTTTTATGAAGAAATACATGTTATAGACAAGCAATTATTACATTTACATTTTGCGGTAGCTTGTTTGGGTTATCAGGACTATCACAAAAGCATTTATTATTGTTACAAGGTACTGAATGAAGAAGGTAACATAAATGTTATGGCTTTATCCTTATTTTTATTGCTGGTGGCACATCTTGCACAAGGGGATAAAGAAGCCATACATATCATTACCCAACAATACCATAATATACCCTTTCAGGAACTTTTTTATGTAAACTGCACAAAAATATTAACCTCGTCAAAAACAAAACCCTCAGATACTTTAAGAAAGATATTGAATGAGTACACAAAGTATGACATCAAGTCCCGTTTTGTATGGGAAAAATATGTAAATATAGAACTGTTAATCGCAAAAATTTTATCCCATATTGTGTAATGTGTGAATTGGTTTTTTGGGCGTTCCTGCTTGCTGCGCGGCGCAGTCGGCGTGCTATGGGCTACGCTATCGCTTCGGTGCGGTTCGCACCATGCGTGCAAGCACGCATGCCCTCCGCATGCCTAACGCAATTAAAAAAGCGAGTTTTTACGAGGGCGGGGGCTTCGCCCCCGCCCTCGTAGTGCATGTTTTATTTCTTTGAAAAAGAACATATTACAAGGTAAAACAACGTTTTTTACCTTGTTTTTTGCGTGAGGGATAGGAGCGGAAAGCCCGCAGCAGGCGTAGCCTGTGAAGTACAGACGTGGCATGCCACGTCTCTATCAGCGCATAGCCCGACCCGTAGCGTAGCGAAGGGACACGCCCTAAAATATTCTCTAACATACTTCATGGTACCAACAAAATAAAAATACTCCAAAGCTATACAACTTTGGAGCATCAAGATAAAAAGTATGAAATACTATTCTTTGGTTATCACAACACGATGGGTATATATTTGAGTGCCATTAGTAGCTTTGAACATATATATACCTGCGGGTAATTGTGATACAGCAATATTTTGTGTATGTGTGCCTGTACCATAGCGGTAAGCATCATTCCAAACCATATTTCCTTTCATATCCAGCAATGCCATGTTAATATCCATAGATTGTGCGATATTGAAGGTGATATTAAAATTATCAGAAGCAGGGTTAGGATAAATCTGTATAGTACCTTGACCGAATAAACCGTCAGTAATGCTGTTAGGCACAAATTGCACACAGGTAGAATCATTGGCAGGATTGGCATCAGGATTTCCGTTGGGGTTAAAAGTGCGGATACATACCGTAGGTGTGCTTGAAGAAGGTGTATAAGGTGCAGTAAAGGTATAATTTACACTGCCACCTGCGGGAATAGTACCTGTAAAGGTTTCTGTAACAGGAGTACCAGAAGGTAGTTCTCTGTAAGAAACTTGCACCCCAGTAAATGAAGTTAAACCAAGATTTCTGATTTTAACTGTGAGATTGACAGGTGTGCCTGCGGTTACAAATACAGGGGTTACAATACTTTCTGCACGGGCATCTACTAATACAGAAGAGGAAGACGCATTACCATTGAGTGTAAGTGTGTCATTAGAATGAATCACATCATTCATAGTATTGATATAGGTTTTAAGCGTAAAAGCACCTGAACCTATATTTAAGGTAGTAGTATAAGTATACACAAGGCTATCACCAGGGTTAATAGTACCAAGAGGAGTAGCTACTTCTACCACAGGAGTACCACCATTAAACTGATAGCACAACTGAGGATTAGTAACAGCACGAGTACCCTTATTTACAATAGCTACTTTAACAGGAACGCTTGCACCTGGTACCATTGTGGCTGTGGGGTTGATAATCGCTGACATTTTCATATCCACCCTATCTACTTGAAGTGTAGTAATGATGGTATCATTGTTTCTGTCTTGGTCTGCGGCTAAATCTGTCCAGATTTTGAAAGGAAGAATGCCTACCGTAGAAGCTAAATAGGGAGTTGGGAAAGTGAAATGAATAGTATCATTAGCCGCTAATGTGCCTGAATATACCGCACTTACCGCAGGTGCAGTACCTACCTTATAACGCAGAGTAAATCCTGTGAGGGCTTCATTACTGAGGTTTCTTACCACAAACTTAATAGGAACAAGGTCATTTTCTAATACGACTGATGGTACAGGACTAAGTAATTTTTCTGCTTTAAGGTCTGCACGTTTAACCGTCATATTTTTGGTTAAGGTATCATCAACAGGAGTATTGTCCCCTGTGGCTTTTACCCAAACTTTAAGTACATCAGCACCTAAAGCAGTAGGCACATAAAAACCTGTAAAATTATGAATAACGGTATCACCTGGGTTAATAGTGCCTGTATAGGTTTCTGAAACTAACGGTGCCGTTGTACTTTTTAATGCAACGGTTGGATTAGTAACAGGAACTGCACCGGTATTGGTAAATCTTAAACTTACAGGATTATTATATCCCAAGAAAGCGATACTACTGGCAGGATTAACAATAGAAAGTGCTTTGAGATTTGTAAACGGCTGTATATTGACCACATAATCTTCAGTTTCACCTTCATCAAAAGTACCACAAGGTTGAGGTGTGGGCATAGTACCATAAGCAAATGCATACACAATACGCATACGGGTAGCACCCAAACTTGCGGTAATAGGTACGGTAATATTACCTGTTACAGGAGTACCGGAATTTACAGGTGTCGATGTTATGAATGCTTGTTCAGCGGGGCTGAAATTACCGTCCTTGTCATAATCTATCCATATACCTACATTGTAATCTATGGCAAAATTAACATACGCAGTGTTTATTGTAAAGGGTGTAGCCACATTTACTTCAAGAGGTGCTACAGGTGTAGGATAGAAAACATATTTACTGTTCAACGTACTTGATGAGAGTGTGGTAGTACCTACTTGAACACCCGTCATGTATGCTTCCCAGAAACCGCCTGTGGCAGTAGAAGTAGAAACGCAGTAATCAATCAAACGGCTACCTGTAGGGGCGGTAGGAGTTGGTACAGCACCAAAAGGAGTAGCGGAAATATAAATACTATCACAAGTAGCGTCTATCACATTACCCATAGTAGCACCAGGCAAAACATCATACGTCAGCCAAAAATAATTCGGACCTCCCGTGAGCGTTTGTGTCCCCGTGAAATACATAGTTCCACTTGGGGAGGCAATGGTAGAACCAAACTGGGTTGTCGCAGAGAAAGAGGGCGTATTACCTGTATACCAAAGTTTTGCATTGGCAATATCTGCCACATTGGTTGTACCCAAAGTGCTTAACTTCATTTTAGTCAGGTTAAAAGGAGATAAAGAACCTGTAGTATTTACTTTGATTCCAATTACAGGAGCATTGGTTGTACCTCTGGTAACAATATCTGTAATTTGTATGGTTTCAGTATTGTTATACGCCATAGGTGTTGGGGAGTTGATAATTACTACATAATCTTCCGTTTCACCATAGAAAAAGTTGGTACAGTCATCTGTGGCAGTAAGAGTAGTAGCATAAGCACAACGTACTCTTAAGCGAGTAGTACCCACAGAAGCGCTGCCGGGTATAGTAATCATTGCTGAGAATGGAGTAGTGGCTGATGTGGGAGAAGCATACACAAACTCGCCCGGGTCAGCAAAGTCCCCATCTATGTTATAGTCTATCCATACACCGAAACCTTGCCCCCAGAACGGACCAGACTGCATACTGATAGAATAACTACTTCCAGGATTTACAACAGTGCTCAGGCTACTGTAAAAGATATAATTGTTTGGATTACCATTACAGCCTGACGCATTATTGACGATTGTATTGAATGAGAAATTTTCTATATAGTCCCCTGAACTACATAAACTGGAATAGGTAGGAGTACAATACTGTGCAAAGGACTGTCCAATACCCAAGAACAAGAACAAGATTAAAAACTGGTTTTTTATTTTACGCATACTGTATTATTGACGAGTTTTTTGCTTAAACGCAAATTTAGGGAAAAATCTTATTACTTGCAAGAATTTTTTTGAAAATTATGTACAGTGTGTTATATGGTACAAAATTTTTGGGCGTGTCCCTTCGCTAGCGCTTCGGGGCAGTAATGTTAAGTTCTTTTTTGAAGTATGTTTTTTCAAAATCAGAACAATATGCTGAGTAGGGTGCTGCGCACAATGTTCAATAAATTCACTAAATAAGACATCAATAATCAAGTTTTATTTTGCTAAAAAAAACTGCAAATATACAAATTTATGTAGAATTAAACATCACTGCGCTTCGGGGTCGGGCTATGCGCTGGTAGAGACGTGACATGCCACGCCTGTACTTCATTCGCTACGCTCATTGCGGGCTTTTCGCTGCTATCCCTCACGCGGATACGCGCGCATATACACGCTGTGCACATGCGTTAGGCATGCGGAGGGTTTGCGCAGCAAAGTGCGTCAGCACCGAAGCGATAGCGTAGCCCGTAGCACGCCGACTGCGCAGCAGGAACGCCCAAAATAACCCTGAAATAAAAAACTGCATACTGTGAGTACAGCATGCAATTTTAGATTTTATAGAAAAAGATTAAAGTTATCTATCTGACAATCATTATATTTTTCTGAACAGAACTTTGACTGCTTATCATACGCAACAGGTATATACCTGCGGGCAATTTGTTCACATCTTGTGAAAAAGTATGCGTGCCATTTCCTAATGTATAACTTTCACTTTGAAGTACTTTACCTGTGATATCTGTTATTTGAAGCACAATATTCTGGGTCGTGTTGAGTGAAATCTGTGCATACACTACATCTTGTACTGGATTAGGATACACATTCCAAGACTCTAAACCATTGATATTATCCGCAATGCTGTTAATCTGAATAATTTTGCAAAGGGTATCATTGACACTATTTATATCAGACAAACCATTTGGGTTAGCAGTAAATACGCAAATTCTTGCAGAAGTGGTAGAGATATTGGCAGGTGTGGTAAAAGTATATAATACGCTATCTCCTGCATTCACTGAACCTATAAATTTCTCTGTTACAACAGGGTTGCTATCTACCTGATAAGAAACAGTTACACTATCTAATTTTACTAATCCCATATTTCTGATGTAAGCGGAAATGTTGTTTGTACCAATAGTGATGAATTTAGGAGAATTCAGACTGCTTGGAGATACATCAATAGCGTTACCTGTAGCTACGGTAAGTGTTCGTACCAGGGTATCGTTGGAAACTACCATATCCCCTGTGGTTTTTGCCCATACTTTAAAGGTTTTTGTTCCACCCGAAGTAGGCATGTATAAAGTAGCAAACGTAAATAAAACACTGTCATTAGGCGTAACTGTACCCACATAAGGCTCTGTAACAACAGGCTTTCCTACTTCTTGATAGCTTACCTGAGATAAACTCATAGGTAAAGAACCGGGATTGCGTAAGTATACTTTAACTTGGTGTTGACTAAATATAGGCAGTACTGTTAAAGTTGAAGGATTGTTGAGAGTAGTTACAGCTATGTCTTTTCTATCTACACCGATATTACTGCGAAGTGTATCATTTAACCTATTTTGGTCACGAGGATGTCCTAAATAAACTGTAAGTTGGTCAGTTCCCATCATGGCAGGAACGTAGGGTGTGGTAAAGGAATAATTTTTAATCTGACCAGGGTTAAGTGTATCTGTAAATAGTTCATTTACAGGTGCAAGTGTATTGATGCGATATGATACAGGAATATCGTACACTTTGTAGGTACTGTTATTTTTTAGTTTAACTGTAACAGTGTTACTTGAACCTTCCAAAATATTCGTGATTGGGTTAACGATTTCTTTCAGAGCTACATCTAAATATTGCACGTTGAACACATATGCAAAAGTATCATTGGTTCTGTTCTTGTCATCAATATGACTTAACCAAACTAATAAAGTATCGTTACCTAATGCAGTAGGCATAAAAGGTGTAGCAAATGTATGTGTGTACGTTCCGCCTGGGTTAATGGTAGTGGTTGCAATCTCAGCAGCAATAGGTGTAGATGTACCTTTACGTTTAAAGTATACATTAGGATTCGTAAAAGGCATATCTCTGGTATTGGTAATTGTGAAGTTAATGGTGTGATTAGCGTTGATTAACAAAGGCAAAGCGGTAGAAACCGCATTAGTAGCTTCCAAATCGTAAGGACTGATTTCTACACAGCCAATAGAAGGAGGGCTAAATCTTGGATTACTGTCAAAGTCGTCAGTAATGCCTGCTATATTTTGTCCTGCTTTATATACCTGACCATCAAAAGTCCGAAGAGTGGTATCGTTTGTAAAATTTACATTGTGTTGCTTACTATTGTTATTTGTGCTACTTGCGGTTTGTAAAGCCGCTAAATCTGCTACAGCACTGTTCCAAAAAGCTAAACTAGTTCCTGTACTATAATAACAATTGTAATCGCAGCTACTCAAAGTTGCAGCAGTAGATTTGTATAAAGAATATCCTGAACCTGTGCCGTTGTAGGATAAAATGTTGTTTATCACATTGATATTATTACCTGATGATATGTATAAAGCGGCAGTTGCCGTACTTGTTCCACTATTTAACCTTACACTGTTAAAATAAAAGTTAATAAAGTTACCCGAAGCGGTATAGATACCATAAACAGTACCTGTACCATTAAATCCTGCTACCATATTGTTTCTTACATTAAGCGGCGTAGTAGTACCACCACCGCTGGAAGAAAACATATATATTCCGTAAGACCCTACATTAGCAACATAATTTTTCTCAACCAATCCTGATAAGGTACTTCCACAATAACCAAGATACATTCCATAACGGAAAGTGCTTGAACTACCTGCACCACTAATATAGTTCTGACTAATGTCTATACCGTTTAGGTAATATCCATAAATGCCGTAGTAATAAAAATCTGTAATCTTGTTATTACGAATGACAATATTGCTTGCAAGAGTAGAAACTGTTGTACCTGTACCAAAACGGGCATAAATACCGTAATAACCACCAATAATACGATTGTTGGTGATAGTGATATTATTATTGGGTGTAGTAGTAGTAGCATAAATAGGATTTTGCAAAGAACTTGTACCCACAACCGTCAACACCCTGCAATTAGTAATAGTAATATCAGTAGAAGTACTGTTAAACTCTATGCTTCTAGCATAAAGACCCGCACTTTCCACAGTGATTTTTCTTAATGTGATAAATGAACCTCCGTTAAAACGTATGGTATGATATGCTGTACTGACCCCAGAGGAGAAAGTAACATTTACAGCGGAAGAGTCCCCGCTCTCAGACTGAATAGTCACGGTATTGGTTGCACTGCTTCCGGGTATAGCAGGAATATTCACTTGCTCGTTGTAAACACCATTACGCATATTCAGTGTTACAGGACCTGATACACCACAAGAACTCAACGCCGTTATAGCCGCTGTAAGTGTAGGAAAGTTAGGAGCAGTACCACCTACGGTATATATACCACTGTAACCCGTACAAACGCTTCTGCAAAACTGGTCATTACCAGGCACACCGTCACTAGGTACACCCGGAGGATTTACCCTTGCACACAAAGTATAAGAACCTCCCGCAGAAATTACCCAAGGAGTTGTAAAGGTATACGTTTGTGTATTACCAATGGAACCCAAAGTAGTAGGAGTAAAAGACTCAGGGGTACTCCATGTAGTGCCACCATCAGTGGAGTAAGAAAGTGTTACAGGCGTACCATTTAAGTTAGTACCTCCATAGTTTGCCAAGGTTGCCTGTACTACATTGCTTCCAATAACGGGAGTAACAGGAGTAACGTTGATAGTTGCCATATCAGGATATGTGGGAACAATGTACGTGAAACGAATATTAGGTCTAAATGTATATGATGTACTTAAAGTAGGAGGAGGAGTGGTAGTACCTGTTCCCATAATTACGCGTCCTGATGGCACCGATGTATTATTCCAGTTAATCGCACCTGTGGAGGGAGTTACGGGAATGGAAATATCCCAATTTGTTGCAATTTCCAAGTTTTGCCCCGTATACATAAAAGGAGTTATTGTAAAAGGTATCCAACCAGTAGCAGTACCTATAACCTGATTAGTATTACTGTATACCATGGTTGCCCCTGATATAACAGATGTCCATGCAACACCCGCAGTAAGCGAAGTTGTTGTACTATTCTTTAAATAAATTTCAAAGGTCGCAGGAGGATTAGTAGCGAAAGTACTAGATTTGTTCCATGCGATTTCTGTAATTAAAGCACCCGCAGGTATAGCAGAAAGTTCAGAAGCCACATACAGATATTGATATCGAGAATAATCTATTGTGCTTGTAGAAGACACTCTATAAATAGGTCCGTAAACAGTAGAACTAGTAACACCAGTACCTATAATAACGGTGGTTTGCGCCAAAGACACAAAGCAAGAAGAAAGAAAGGAGGCTAAAATAATAATGTATAGATTTTTCATATCTTTTTTTGATTGGTTGAAACATATAAATTGAATATTGATTCTTTAAAGTTTAAGTTAGCAGGACTTTTTTATCCTGCTAACTGAACAAACTTTTAATAAATCACTACTTTTTTAGTCAATAACTGATTACCAGAAGCAAGTCTACAATAGTATACCCCCTGTGGTAAATGGGTTAAATTCATAGGAAGAACATAAGCACCGGGTAAATAGGTATTTACTGCACCATGTACTTTTTGTCCTTGTAAATTGTACACTTCAATGCTGATTTCTTGTGTTTTGGCAGAGTTCAATTGAAGAGTAAATTCACCGTTGTTGGGGTTAGGGAATATCTCTACATTCGCAATGTCAGGAATGGTAGCGTTGTTGATACTGCTGGGTGCCACAGGTTGAGGTGTGAAAGTACGGCAAATAACATCATTGGCAGTATTTCCGTCAACTTGGTTATTGGGATTCATGGTTTTGAAGCAAAGTATCATAGTATCTTTGGTAGGGATAAAAGTACCTGTAAAGTTGTGCAGAATTTTACCACCGGGGAACACTAAGGTGCCATTAACTACGTCAGTAGCTATAGCCGTAGGTGACCCTTGTTCTCTTACTTCAATGGTGTAATCCGTCATAACACTACTACCCAGATTTTCTACCCAAGTACTCAGTGTAACAGATTGACCTGATTTAATATACACAGGGCTGACAATGCTTTCAGGGCGTATATCTATCACAGGTGAACCTATGGTAATACTTTTGTATGCGGTATCATTGTTTGGGTAAAGGTCATCAAACATTTTAATCCATGACTTGATATTATATGTGCCTGTTGTACTAGCTGTAAATGGTGTGGGTATAAGTATACTGTCAACTTCACCTGGCACCAACACTGTTGCAAATACGGAGGTTACCGCAGGTCCACCATTTACACTATATCCCACCACAGGATTGATGGCATCTTTTGTACCTACGTTTTTAACATACAGTTTTACTTTGTAGTTATTACCGACAGAAAAAGGTTTAGTACCCACTAATGCAAGAGAATCCGCTTTGCAATCCTTTAAGTCCGCACGAATACATTTAGTAACTTTATTGTTTGTAGTGTCATGCTCAACAGGATTTAACCTTGCCCATACTTCTAAATCATAAATTCCATTCACAGGAACTAACAAAGTAGAACCTGTTATGCCTGGTGCTTTAAAGGTATAAGTGTAGGTACTTCCAGACGGAATACTACTTACCAGGATGGCTGTATCCGCTTCATCAAATACAGTTACGCCAACCTTTACTTTATATCCGAAGTAAATAGAATCTGCATTTGCAGTCGTTAGAGCTAAATCTCCAAGGTTCTTTAAGACTATTTTCACGGGATACTCTTGATTAGCAAATATAGATGTAGGGCATTGTACAGGTTCTAATACCGCATCTACTTTTATGTCGCGTTTAGGTAATACAAGGTTTTTATTACAAGCAGTATCATTAGCAGGAAATTTATCTTGGTATGCTGTTGCATTGCCAATATGAATTGATTTTACCCACGCACAGATAGTATCTCTACCTAAGCTGTCAATCTTCAAAGACTGTGGATGCGCAAATGTATAAGTTCCACCTGGGTTAATCATAATACCTCCCGCAGGACATGTAGGACACATCATTGATGTATATACACCAGGGTTAGAAGGTTTGTTCTTACTTCCTGAAGTGAGTGTCCAAGTAACGTTACATGTGTCTATTGGAAAAACGCCAACATTATCCAATTTAAGAGAAACAGGATAAATACCTGTGGACGGAAATATATTCGTTAAAGGAAGTCCCGTAATGATAATTTGGTCTAATTTCATATCTGTACCGTCTACGGTTACTTTGTAATCTTGAATATGTCCAAAAACAGAGCTACCTACTAATGTACCACAATTTGAAGTAAGCGCTGAGGAAGTACTAAAACCTGTATAACCCGTATTAGCTGTAATTACACGCATAGCATGCTCACCAGGTATGGCTATGAGAGTGGAAACGTTGATAACGATATTGTTCACCCCTGTTGAAAGGTGCGGGGTGGTTGAAAGATAGATATTTTCACTAGCTTCAAAGTTTCCATTATCGTTCCAATCTATCCAAACTCCCAGACGGGAAGGGTCACTGACAGTAATACGAAAAGTTTGTGGAGAACCTGGGACTACTTTTGCAGTTTGGTTTATAGAATTATAACCAGAACCAGGACACGTACCCGTCCAGTTAATTTTGGGGGTACCTACGGTTGGATATTCTAATGCGGTTATGCCATTAGCAGAACAATCTAAACCTGTACAGGGCGTAGTAGTTGCCGCTTGACTAAACCCTAATTTATAGCTCAATAGCGCAAGAAACAAGATGCAAGTAGTGATATAAGATGTATTTTTCATTACTTATGTAGTTTTACTCAAATAATAACACAAATATAATACTTATCCACTATCACACAAAATAATTTTGAAAAAATGCAAATACTTTATTTATAATACCGCATCAAAAACCGCATAATTTTGTATTAACAAGTCGTTAATTTCTCTTTATTGTTGTCAATAAAAATTGAAATTATTTACCCGTGTTGTTTTCGGAAAAATTTTTATCAAGATGATAAAATAAAGTTATGAACAGGTTTTAGGTTAAAAATCCTTATATTCAACTTTTTGTGTGCTTGTCATAAAAGATTTTCCCTACCCACTCAATATGCTTCAATAAATCAGGGTTGTTTATTTTATGTTTAAGTGAAAGGTCTATTTTGTAGGGAAGCAAAAGGTCATCTAACTGGTTTTCTAATTGTAACAAACTTTTGTAATCCAAATCTCCCGTTATAGTCAGGTCAATATCTGAACCTGTTTTATAGTTTCCCTTTGCTCTTGAACCATAAATAATCACTTGTTCAATTTGCGGGTACTCAGCAAAGCATTTGCGAATAGCATCTATATGTTGTTGTTTTAATCCAAACATAACTTACTTGCTTTTAAGGGTTTCCATTTTAATTTTGAAACTTGCGAATAATGTGTGATACTCCTCAACGATAGATTGTACAACTTCCTTAGCAATTTGAGTATTATAAGTATGTGAGGATTGATTTCGGCTTTTTATCATTGCCATCCACCCTTCTCCCTCACTAATCAGCCCTTGTTGAAAGGCTTCCCTTGTTGCATCTCTTGAACCAGTAATCTCTGTATTGCCTTGATATTCAAAATAATCTTTCAATACTTTCCAGGCTAATTCATGCGTAAACTCAAAACGTTGAATTAAACCTTGCTCTTCCAGTTCAGAAAGTCCTTCTGCCTTGTATTTTTCTATGGCTTGCTCTAAAAGTGCAAATGCTTTTAAGAAATTTTGAAATCTCTGTTGCCACCTAATATCCTGATTGTTCATATCTATAACTACGTATTATCACAAAAATAAGAAAAATAAAAAAGTCTTGCTGCACAAACACAACAAGACTGTAAAAATGTATTAAAGTTTATTTTTATGCGGCATGATACGCTACAAAGAACATCAGCATTACGATAACTAATGCCATGTATACAAGGTAGTTTTGCACCCTGCCAGTCTGGTAGGCTTTAATTTTTTTACCCAGCCATGTTGTAAAAAACCCTGCCAGATTAACAAGTCCATCTACCAACCATTTGTCTATCCATGTTTGAATAACTGTAAGTATCATAAACAAACGCACAAAAGTAGCATGATAGAGTTCATCAAAATACCATTTGCGATAAGAGAAGTTAGTTACAGGGTCTTTTTCTGCAAACATATCCATTTGGGCAACTTTTTCAGGTTTGAACGCAAAATAAGCTAATCCCAAACCTGCACCTGCTAATAAAATAGATAAAGCCACCGCAGGATAGTGCTTGTGATGTCTTTCTGCCATAATCTCCGCCTGACGTATAGAAACATGAGAAAAATGTGCGATTTCACCTTCTACATTTGCATGGTGTGCGTTCTCATGTTTTTTGTCATGGTCTTTATGTTCTTCTTTTTTACCTTCTTTATACTCAATATGATGTTTTTCAGCAAAATACTTCAACGTAGCTTCGTCCATCATCTCTCTGTGTCCATACATACCGGGAGCAAGATTGGCAGGAATGGTAACACGGTGCATCATCCAGCCCGCTTCCCCGTCAATGGGGTTAAAGCTATATACAAAGAATACGGACATAAACGCCAACACTCCCAGAGGTATTTTCATCAGCATTGGAGACTCATGCACCATATCAAAGGCACCTTTGGCATCTTTGATAATTTTTTCCAATCTGAACTCTCCGAAGAAGGTTAAAAACCATTGTCTGCCCATATAGAATGCGGTCATAAATGCAGTAGCAAATCCTAATAAAGGCACTAAAAATGTAATACCGCCCTCATGTTTTGACCAGCCCCACGCACCTGCCAGAATCGCATCTTTGGATAAAAACCCTGAAAAGAAAGGCAACCCTGCCAATGCAAACATCATTATTGTATATACAATAAATGTGAAAGGCATCTTCTTACGCAAACCTCCCATATAACGCATATCCTGCGGGTCAAAATGTATGTGGTGGTTATGGTGGTGCAGTTCATGTTCTACGTGGTGCATGGCATGAATAACTGATGCCGCACTGAGGAACAAACCGCACTTGAAAAACGCATGTGTTACCAAATGGAATAAAGAAGCATCATAACTGCCTACACCCATACCCATAATCATGTATCCCAACTGTGATACTGTGGAATATGCCAATACTCGTTTGAGGTCGGTTTGGGTAAGTGCTATACTTGCGGCAAGGAATGAGGTGAATGCACCAATAAAAGCAATGACCATCAAAGCGTCTACATTTAACAATGGGAATATACGACCTGTTAAATATACTCCTGCGGCAACCATCGTAGCAGCGTGAATGATAGAAGATGCTGTGGTAGGTCCTTCCATAGCGTCAGGTAACCATACATGTAACGGAAATTGTGCCGATTTACCAATAGCTCCGCAGAACAAAAACAACCCCCCGGCAGTCAGCCAACCCAAACTTAAACTATGCGTAATCGTTTGTTCGCCTTTTACAAGAGTAACTATCCATTCGCCATTGGCAATTTTAGAATTTCTCATCAGTTCTTTCATGGCTTCAAAATCTAATGTTCTGAACTGATACCACATAATCAGGATACCGATAAACATACCCACATCTCCAATCCTGTTAATAATGAATGCTTTTTTATTTGCCTGAGAAGGTGCTTCTCTGTAATACCAATATCCAATCAATAAATAAGAACCCAAGCCTACTATCTCCCATGAAATATACATGGCTAAAAGATTGTCAGCCAGTACAATACCTAACATGGCAAAGGTGAATATACCCATATAGGCAAAATAACGGGAATATTGTCCGAGTTTTTTGTCGCTTAATTCCCCATGCATGTATTCCATAGAAAACAGATGCACTAAAAAACAGATAAAAGTTACCAGTACCAGCATTAGTGCCGCAATATCGTCTACCAGAATACCCATAGTGAGTTTAACAGGTATACCTGCACCGCCTAAGTTTATCCACGTAAAACGGAAGTGTGAAGTTTCTTTACCCCAACTTTGTATAAAAACAACAACAGATAAAATAGCCGCTATACCCATAATACCTGTGGCTAACCAATCCCCTTGACGAGGTAACCGCTTACCAAAAAAAATCAACGTGATAAAGGTCAATAATGGTAAAACTAACACTACTGATGCGAGCATGGTAATGTTATTCATAGGAAGCGCCTGTGTGAATAATTCAAATGACTTCATGACGATATTCTTTTACTGCTTGCAAAGCTAATAATAGAAATACAAAATGCAAAAAGTTTTTCAGAATTATTTGAAAACTGCTTATGATTTAGATTTTTTACTTTTTATGGGCGTGTCCCTTCGCTAACGCTTCGGGTCGGTGCATTCCGCACTACGCTACCGCTTCGGTGCTTCGCACAACCCTAAAGGGTTTGCTCCATGCCCCTCACGCAAAAATAAGGTAAAAAAGTTTGTTTAATATTTTTGATGTAGTATTGCTTTTGAATAATTTACGAGTAATTGCGAGGGCGGGGCTTCGCCCCGCCCTCGCAAAAACATGCACTGAATATAAAAAAGAAGTGTTTTTTACCCTATTTCACCTTGGGGGCGGGTGGGCGGGTAAACCCGATAACCCTCAAAAAAACACTTCTTTTTGCGTTAGGCATGCGAAGGGCATGCGTGCTTGCACGCATGGTGCAACGCACCGAAGCGATAACGTAGCCCGTAGCACGCCGACTGCGCAGCAGAAACGGCCAAAAAATCAACTTATACAACAGTAGTTATCTCTCGTGGATATACTAGGACACTCACCGAATACTCAACCATAAACGCTATCTACTCAATTTATAAGTAAAACCTAATACAATGGTCTTTTAATTGCGTTACAATAGGCACTTATGAAACATTCGTTCTCATTTCTTGCAATTCTTGTTCTTATCATTAAATTTAACTTTGTCCAAGCACAAATGTTAAATGTAGTTAAACCTAACGGTGGAGAGACTTGGTATTCATTCTCAACAGATACCGTAAAATGGATGGGTAGCGTCATGAACGTGAATATTTATCTATCTCTTGACAATCAAGTAACGTGGAATCCCGTTGCTGGTCCTGTGGCGTCAGGAACTTTTGGAGGTTATTACATCATGACCGTACCCTATGCAAACTCCAATAAATGCTTTATCAAAGTAGAGGATTTTGCTAATCCTGCCAATTTTGATATTAGTGATATGGCTTTCACCATCATGCCTCCTCAAATCACTATAACCTCACCTAACGGTGGAGAAGACTGGGCAGTAGGTTCAGCGCAAGCCATCACTTGGAATACTAATGGACCTGTACATAATGTAGACTTGTTTTACAGCACTGACGGTGGTGCTAGTTGGAATGTTATTCAAACTAATGTTCCAAATATGGGAAGTTATGCATGGACAGTTCCAAACACCCCTGCTACTACTTGCAGAGTAAGAGTACTGGACTTTATGATACCCATCATAGGAGATACCTCTAATGCTAACTTTACTATCTCTACTCCTCTTAACATTAGTACACCGCTGTATAGCCAGGCTATCAACGCTTATCCTAATCCTACAATGGATAATATCACTTTGGAAGTACCTAATGCTGCGGCTTATCAAATCCAAATTGTAGATTTGACAGGTAAAACTATGTACTCCGCTACGCATAAAGTAGAAAATACATATTTGCAACTCAATATGCAAAACCTTCCCAAAGGCATGTATCTCATACAACTCTCTGATAATGTAGGCAATAGAATAACTAAAAAAGTAGAAAAACTTTAATCTTTTATGATGAACAGCAGTAAAGTAGGTTTACGCTCATAGCAGGTTAAGTAGCAATTTTTATGATTGCTACTTTTTGTATTTTAACGTTATGAAAATATTCTGGATTGGTCTGTGGATTATCGTATGTATACAAGTGTATTCAAACGTGCCTATGATTACACAATTTATCTACGCCCCCGCTGAAATTAAAAATGCACAGATTTATGACATCATTGAGTTTGATAAAGAAATTTATTTTGCTACAAGTAAAACTTTCTTCAAATACAACGGTAAAGATATTTACACGTTTTCCGATAGTGATAGCTTGATTACTATGGACATATTTAACTTTCAAATACATGACGATAAATTATGGTTCAATGATTTGTTAGGAAGATTATATTACATTCCTCGAAAACAAACAAAAATTCATTTATACAAGCCGCTGTCTGATGTTAAAATTAAATGCTTTTATTGGTACAAAAATGTTTTATATTATACAAATATAAATGGAAAAACATGGCTATACAACAAAAATACCGGATTAAAAAAAAACTTGTCGGAAAAAACACCAAACAACCTTGCGTTCCAACAAATAGATAAATACTTGTATATTTTACATAGTGAGTTTACATACAGTCAGATAGATATAGAAACACAATCTTTTTACAATGTGAAATCACCTGAGTACAATTCAAGTACCCCAATAAGGAATAAAAGTAATTGGCACCCGATAAATCAACTATATAGTTTTGATAAAAATATCATCGCTTTGTTAAATGTACAAAAAAATACCACTACTACTCTTGCCTCTCTACCCAAAGAACAGATTATTTATGCTATATACCCGATTGATAGCTTAAAAATGCTTATAGGAACACAAAAGGGATTATACTGGGTAGAACAAGGTAAAATCAATTCTATGCAATTACAAAAATTCATTACAAATATATTCAAAGACTCCGAAGATAGATTTTGGATTACTACTTTTAATGGTGATATTTTTCTTATTCATAACATAGAAGTTCGAACCCATGAACCAGCCAATACGCCTGTTCTAAAAAATGAGATGATTTTAAGTAAAATAGCTATGTATGAAGGTAAACCTATTTATGGTAGCCAAACGGGGCAGGTATGGTTTAATCATCAACTTATCACTGACATAAAGTTGAACTATGAAAAAGGCAGGCTTAATCGCGTATTAGACATACAAGTCAAAGATAAAAAAGTGTATATTGTAAGAGATGATGGCATTTATATCTATCAACCTGATACGCGTACTACGGAATACATCAGCAATTTACCATCCATAAAAAAACTTTTACTACAAAAATCAGATGTAGCTATAGTAGGCGTATATCTTGGATTATTTAGCATAGACTTGCGTCAGAAAAAAATACTCAAAAAACACAACTCTCCCCGTATGGTAGATATAGTTTTATGGAAAAATATGCCTTTTGTTATTGGATACCATCAGCTATTTTTGTTTGACAAAGATACCCTAAAAGAAGTTTTAAATGACAAATACAGTTTTAACAGGATATATTTTGCTTACTCAGATACTTCATATAAAGTTCTGTATATTGTGCATCAAAAAGGTATAGACGTCTATAATGAAAATTGGAGCCTTTTGTATAACATTCCTATATATCAAAATGAACCTACAAAAATTATAGCTTATCAAAAATATCTGTATATAGCTACACAAAAAGGATTATTTGTTTTATCGCGCGAACCTAATTCAAAAAATCAACTTCAAATAGAATATAACACACAAAACTTGTGCATACACGATATAAGTATTAGTCAAGATAGTCTTCACTTTGTCTCCGATATGGGATATGGATACATTCCTATTCCTAAACTTAATACAAAAAATAATCAAATAGCCGTACATACCTATTGTGTCAAACGAGATACTATTATTCCTGTCCATGAAAAAATCTATCTACGCTACCCTGATAATATCCTAAAATTATCTTTATTCCCTGCAACTATACGCTATCAATCCGTTTTGCGATATGAATACCAAGTCAAAACAGATGATAATAACCATATCGTATGGACAGAAAAAACAAACCTTTCAAAAGTAAATATCCCATTTTTTCATACAGGAGAGTACCAAATTATCATTTACACGTATGCAAATGATGTATTGATAAATCAACAAACTTTTGAATTACAATATGTGCTTCCCATATGGAAAGAGAAGAGCTTTAAAGTACTTTTAAGTATTGTGTTTGTGCTTTTGGTAGTCATTTTTTATATTTATCAAAGCGTGCAAAAAGAAAAGCGAAAAAACACTGAAAAAAAACTCAAAATAGAAAATCTTCAATATCAACTGAACGCTATGCAATCCAAGCTTAATCCGCATTTTATATTTAATGCTATGCAGTCTTTACAGTATCTCATCACGAGTCACCAAAATGATATAGCACGCAAGTATCTTAATAACTTTTCGCAACTTTTACGCAGGTTTTTAGATTTTTCCTGTCAAGAGTTCACTTCTATTGAAGAAGAGATAGAAATTCTTGAAAAATACCTGACCATCGAAAACATCGCTCGCGAACAAAAAGTAAATTACAAATATTGCGTCAATATAGAAGACCCAAATATCATTTCAGAAAAGTTCATTCCCGCGCTTATTTTACAGCCCATAGTAGAAAACACATTCAAACATGCCTTCCCTGAGTATCACCCCGACCCTCAACTCATTATTCGTTTTACGGATAATCCTGAAAAACATCAATTTTACATTGAAATAGAAGATAATGGCGTAGGTATGCCCAATAAAATCAATGCAAACTCTAAAGGTATGCAGCTTATTATGCAAAGATTAGAAATCTTGAATCAAAAAGGAATTCATAAATATGAACTCTCTATTTCAAATAGCCAAAGTTATCATCAAGGGACTTTAATTTGTTTAACGGTAACTTTTTAAGGAGGAAATAAATATGGAAAAAACCTATAATGTACTTGTTGTAGATGATGAAAGATTAAGCAGAAAGCTCATCATAGATGAGTTAAATAATATGGAAAACCTGCGTTTTGATATAGTTGAAGCCTTTGATGTAGACAGTGCTATTTTACAAATTCTGCGTTTTAGACCGCAGTTAGTCTTAATGGATGTTCAACTTAAAGACGCACTTTGTTTTGATATATTTGAAAACCTTTCTTTTAGAGATTTTCAAATTATTTTCATTACCGCATACGAACAATATGCCTTAAAAGCCATCAAGCTGTCTGCTGTGGATTATATCCTTAAACCCATTTCCACAGATGATTTTCGTAAAGCTGTACAGCAAGCCATTGAACAAATTGAAAAAAATAACTATTACAATAGCATAAAAGTCAAACAACTTATACAACAATATCATCAACAAGAGGATAGCATTATCATACATGCTTCCAAAGAAGTATTCAAAGTCTATTACCATGAAATTTTATATTTGGAAGCGGATAGCAATTACACAATCATTCATTTTACTAACCGCAACAACGTGATGGTAGCCAGAACCTTGAAGTATTATGTAGATACGTTAGGAGAAACTTTTATCCGAGTGCATCAGAGTTATTGTGTAAATACCATTCATATTGATAAAATTGTGATAAATCAACTCAAAAGTGTTGTCAAACTGATGAACGGAGTAGAAATCCCTGTTTCGCGAAGAATGAAAAATCTCTTAAAAGAATACATTCAAAAATAACAACTTTTAATGATATAATAAATTTGGGCGTGTCCCTTCGCTAGCGCTTCGGGTCGGTGCATTCCGCACTACGCTACCGCTTCGGTGCTTCGCACAACCCTAACGGGTTTGCTCCATGCCCCTCACGCAAAATACTTATGTATCAAACCTTATCTGCATAAGGTAAAATACAGCAAACTTTTTAACTTTGCACGCATAATGTTAAAAGTAGGTATTATTTTTGGAGGAAGCTCGCCTGAACGGGAAATCTCTTTTGCAGGAGGTAGAACCGTATACGATAATTTAGATAAAAGTTTATTTGAACCTGTACCCATATTTGTAGACAGTTATCATAATTTTATTGAGTTAAAATGGGAATATCTTTATAAGGGTACTATTCGGGACTTTTATCCGCCTACACACCCGCGCAATACTTCTGCAAATCATTTTCAATTGTATATAGAGAATATCTGCCCCCCTGATGATGTTTTTATAGAAGAAGCCATTGCTTCCGTAGGAAAGCGTATCCGTATAGAAGATTTACCGAAAATAATGGATATTGCCTTTTTATGTCTGCACGGCAATCAAGGTGAAGATGGGGCTATTCAAGGTTTATTGGAATGGTTGAATATCCCTTATACAGGAAGCGGTATTCTGGGTTCGGCTATGGGTATCAATAAAGCTTGGCAAAAAGAAGTATACCTGCAAAACCGTTTGCCTACGCCACAATACATTACTATCTATCAAGATGATTTTTTGAAACACAAAGATAAAAACGAACTCTTTGAACAAATTACACATTTGATTGGTCTACCTTTAGTGGTCAAACCTGCAAGACAAGGTTCAAGCATAGGAGTAAGCATTTTACCCGAAACGTGCAGCGCGTATGAATTTGTGCAAGCTATTTACAAAGCATTTGGAATTGTAGAAATTTCTCTCAATCAATGGAAAAACCTCTCTCATGAAAGTAAAATTCAAAAAATCAAAACAGTTACAGACATAAAACAAGGCATAGGTTTGCCCGTATATCTCAATGGTTCTCTTATTCATAATCCTGATGAGTTATTTTCTGCTTTGGACATTCTCTCCGAACTGTATCCCAAAGCTATTGCTCAATTATGGGCGGCACAGGCAGACCAAGAAGTTATTGTAGAAGAATTTATTAAAGGGCGCGAATTTTCTTGCATTGTCATTGAGGACATGAACGGACAAGCCGTAGCCCTTCCTCCCACAGAAATCAAAAAATCAGGGGATTTGTATGATTACCGTGCTAAATATATGCCTGGGCAAAGCCGCAAAGTTACTCCCATGAACGCTGATGAAGCTACCCTACAAAAAATATGCAAACGTGCAGAAGATTTATTTTACATTCTGGGTTGTGATGTATATGCGCGCATAGACGGCTTTTTAAGCGAAGAGGGTCATGTTTACCTTAATGACCCCAATACCACCTCAGGCATGTTACCTTCTTCTTTTTTCTTTCATCAAGCCGCAGAAACAGGGTTAAATCCTTCCCAATTCCTTACTTATATCATTTACATTTCGTTGCAGGCACGCAAACTGACAGGAAAAAATCCTTATCTTATAGAAAACATGCAAAAAAAACTGAAAGCACTTTTACACGATAAAAAAGAAAATCAAGGTAAAAAAATGCGTATTGGCGTTGTGATGGGCGGATATTCTTACGAAAGACATATCTCCGTAGAAAGCGGCAGAAATATTTATGAAAAACTTTCCTCTTCCACTGAATTTGAACCTGTACCTGTATTTTTACTTGGTAATCCGCAGGGGTTTGAACTATGGCAAATCCCGATTTCTATGATGCTCAAAGACAATGCTGATGATATACGGGATAAAATCTTGCACTATCCCACAGAAATCAATCCTGTATTGCAAGAAATCCGAGAAAAAACCCTGGATATAGTAGAAATGTTCGGAAACACACAATCTATTCAAAAACCCGTAAAACTTAATCCCGAAAACTATAAAAATGTTTTTGATTTCTGCTTTATTGCTTTACACGGCAGACCAGGCGAAGACGGGCAACTTCAACAGCATTTGGAAAAATATCATATTCCCTATAATGGTTCTAGGGCAGAAAGTTCTGCAATCACTATCAATAAATACGTAACTAATGAAGTATTGCATCAAGCAGGATTCAAAATAGCCCGCCATGCTTTAATAACAAAACAAAATTTTAATCAATACCGTAGCATTTTACAGTTTTTCAGATTTCCATTGGTAGCCAAACCCGTTGATGACGGTTGCAGTGCCGCAGTAGTCAAAATTAAAACATGGTTAGAATTAGAGGCTTATGCCAATATTATGTTCAGAACGCAACAAAGTTACCCCAAAGATGCCTGTGATATTCTGAGTATAGATGAAAAAACTGAATTTCCTCAAAAAGACGCTTTTCTTGTAGAAGAATGGATAAGCAAAGAAAATGCAGACTATTTTTTAGAAATTACGGGAGGTTTACTCACTTATTATGATGCGAATGGAAACATTCAATATCAGGTATTTAACGCTTCCGAAACGCTTGCAGAAAAAGACATTCTGTCCATAGAAGAAAAATTTCTTGCGGGACAAGGACAAAACATCACCCCTGCAAGGTATGATTTAAGTGATACCAACTTACAGGAATATGTAAACCATACCGTAAAAGAAACCTTTCGACAGGTAGCTATTGTACTCAATCTACAAGGCTATGCCCGTATAGATGCCTTTGTGCGGATTTGGAAAGAACCGAGAAAAGTTGAAGTGATTATCATTGAGGTCAATTCTTTACCCGGTATGACCCCTGCTACGTGTATATTTCATCAAGCAGCGCTGGAAAACTACAAACCTTTGGATTTTATCCGTAAAATTATTGAATTTGGCTACCAACGAAAGTATAACTGATGCAAAAAATCATTATCGCCGCTATTGACCCTTGTTTGGGATTAGGCTACGAAAACAAACTGCTTGCACACATTCCCGAAGACCTGAAACGATTTAAGCAATTAACGACAGGGCATGCTGTAATCATGGGCAGAAAAACATGGGACTCTCTACCTAAAAAACCCCTCCCTGATAGGTTAAACCTTATTCTTACACGTCAGAAAGATTTTGTATTTACGCATGAAAAGGTACATGTAATGCACAATATAGAAGACGCTTTTGCATTCTGCGAAGCCAACCGTGTAGAAAAGGCTTTTATTATAGGCGGTGGAGAGATTTACAAGTTAGCTTTACCTTATGTAGATGTATTAGAACTGACGCATATTCACAAAGAATGTATAGCAGATACGTTTTTTCCTGATTTTCATCAGGATTTTGAACAAGTGTGGAAAGAAGAACATGAATTATACACCTTTGCAAAATATGAACGAATAAAATGATAAATATGAAAGTTTTTTGGGCGTGTCCCTTCGCTAACGCTTCGGGTCGGGCTATGCGCTCACAGGCTTCGCCTGTTGCGGGCTTTCCGCTGCTATCCCTCACGCGGATACGCGTATTTATGCGTTGTGTGTGTAAAAAAGAAGTGTTTTTAACCCTTTCACTCGGGGGTGGGTGCAGTGATGTTTAATTCTACATAAATTTGTATATTTGCGGTTTTTTTAGCAAATAAAACTTGATTATTGATGTTTTATTTAGTGAATTTATTGAACATTCTGCGCAGCACCCTACTCGGTATGTTGT
>Ga0272446_1001720_pt1 | contig 31305 bp, 27 predicted proteins | sample YNPCB0061_FD_194587 | JGI IMG/M metagenome (GOLD analysis project Ga0272446, IMG submission 194587) | Hot spring microbial mat communities from Yellowstone National Park, WY, United States - YNP-CB-006-1 | ecosystem: Environmental > Aquatic > Thermal springs > Hot (42-90C) > Sediment | place...
TCGCACAGTCGCCGCGGCGCTCATCATGATGGTGGCAGCATGGTTGCCTGCCGGAGGAGAGGGATTGGCGTCCCTTTCGGGATCTGTCACCGTAGTGATGGAGAGCGAAAAGCCACTCCCTTCGGAGGCCGTCCTCGCGCTGAAGAAAGAAATTGACCGGTTATTCGCCTCCACGCGGCTGCGCATCGATTGGGTCAGCCGGGGAGAAACCGGCCTGGGATTCGAGGCAGCGGACATCGTGGTGGTGCGGCTCCGGGGGGACTGCCGGGCCCCATCCATGCCGGCAGGGCCGCCCGACGAACTGGGGCCGCTGGCCTGGACACACGTCAGCCACGGCACGGTGCTGCCATTCAGCGAAGTGGAATGTGAACGTGTCACTCGCGCGGCGCACTCTGCGCTCATCGGCGGGGAGAGGGTGCGCGCGCAGCAGATGGTTGGGCGGGCACTGGGGCGAGTGGTGGCGCATGAGCTTATCCATATCCTTCTTCAGCAGAAGTCGCATGCAGCCAAGGGCATCTTCCGCCGCGGGCTGACGCCGCGCCAGCTTGTGGAAACTTTCGAGGATGAGGACGCCGAAGGGCGGATCCTCCTCGACAGCAAGGGCAAGCCCACTTCCTGACGCGTTCCAAGCCGCTTGCCCTGATTCTTGTCTTGCGTCTATTCGGTCACTTGGGGTTGCGGCGCCTGCTCGGCGGCGCCGCGAATCCACCGGACCAGCCGGGGCAGGATGGCCTGAATCAGACAGCCGAGGCCCACGGCGTAGATCGGGTTGAACAACAGGATGCCCCCGAACGTGGACAGAAACCCCGTGGCGTCTGCGGCGCGCATTTGCGGCAAGCGCCGCCAGGCGCTCCAATCGAGCAAAAAGAAGCCCATCCACGCCGTGACGCCGGCCAGCGCCGACAAGGGGATGTGTGCGAGCACCGGGCCGCCGCCGGAAACGGCGGCCAACAGGGCTGCGCCATGGACAAGAACCGAGACGCGCGTGGACCCGCCGCACCGGATATTGGCGAGACTGCGCGCCGGAATGCCGACCGTTGCCGGCGCCCCCACGACGCCGCACACAATGTTGGCAATTCCGTAAGCTCCCAGTTCGGCGTCGGCATCGGCTTTCCGCAGAAGCCGGCGCCGTCCGCGAAAGTGCTCCACCACGCGGGAAGTCAGCAAGACATTGACGGAGATCACGAAAGCCAGGGCGAGGCCCTCGGGCAAGACTTCGATGATGTCGCGAGGGCGCCACTGGAACGACGCGAAAGCGGGAAGGTCGAGGACCAGCGTGCCGACTTCACCGTCCGCGATGCGGAACAGGCGGGAAACGGCGAGTGAAGCCAGCAATCCGATCAACGGCGCCGGCAGCCGGGGCGACAGGCTTGCGGCGACCGTGGACACCAGAATGGCGGCGGAGGCGAGCAGGAAGGGCTGCCAGCGAGCATCGGCCAGATGAGCGGCGGCGGCGAACAACTGCCGCAGGAGCGACCCCCCGGCCGGCAATTGCTCGAGACCGAAAATAGCGCGCAATTGCGTAATCACCATCATCGCTCCGATGCCGCAAGAGAAGCCTGTGACGACACTCAGCGGAATGCGCGTGACAAAGCGGCCGAAGCGCAGCGTGGAGAACACAAGCAGAAAAACCGCAGCGACGAGCACGACCTTGGCGGCGCCGCCGGGGCCATGGCTTCGCACGGCCGCTGCGATAAAGGGCACGGTGGCCGCCGACGTGCCGCCGATCAAGACAGGATTGCGGCCTAGCGCGGCGGTCACGGGGGCGGAAAGCAAAGAAGTAAGGATGCCCATGGACGGCGGCAGCCCCATCAGCGAGGCCATCGCCAGGCCATAAGGGAGGGCAATCAACGCGGCGATGAGGCCGCCGGAAAAATCCCCGGCGGCCATGCGCCACGTGTAGCGCAAGGCAGGGAAGCGCACTCGATGCCTCCGGTCAATTCATCACTTCGACAAAGGCGCGCTTGAACTTCTCCATTTCCTCGGGCGTGCCGATGGAAACGCGCACGTGGGTCGGCCACGCCGGCCAGACGCGGCCGATGTAAACCTTCCTCTCCGCCATCGCCCGGACCACCTCCTGTCCGGGCCGGCCCACGTCCACCATGAACTTGTTGCTGACCGAGGGAACAAAAGAGAATCCCTGTTTTCGCATCCAGGCAAATATGTCGTCGCGTATTTCCTTGACGATGCGACGGCGTTCGGGAACCAGATTCCGGGACCGGAGGCTGGCGGCAGCGGCCACCATTCCGGTTACGGGCAATGCGCCGGCGCCGAAACTTCGCAGCTTTTCCAGTAGATCGGGCCGTCCCAGCGCCGCTCCGGCTCGCAAGCCGGCCATGCCATAAATCTTGGAAAACGTGCGCAAAATGATGAGGTCTTTTCCGGCCGCCACAAGGTCGGAGCAAACCGGCTCTTCGGAGAAATGGATGTAGGCCTCATCGAGCAGCACGAGGCTGCCTTTTGGCTTGTTGGCGATAAGCCATTCAATGTCGGCGCGCGGGGTGGTGGTTCCCGTGGGATTGTTCGGGTTGCAAATATAGAGGACGCCCGGGGTTGGATGGGCGGCAGCCATGGCCCGAACATCGTGCGCAAACGTCTTCGTCAGAGGCACGCGAATCACCTGCGACCCGATGAATGCTGCGGCGCGCTGGCCGGCCTCATAGCCGGGGTCGGCCATGACCAAAGGTTGCGTGGCGGAGGTGAAAGCAAGCACGGCCCGGTGCAGAGGATCGCTCGATCCGGCAAAGGGCATCACATGATTCGGCTTCAATCCCTCTGTTTCCGCCATCGCGGTGGCGAAATCGGCCGTTTCTTCGTACTGATACCTTCCTCCGAGGCGGGCAGCTTTCGCCAACGCCTCAAGCGCTTCCGGACACGGCCCCAGCGGATTTTCGTTCGCGTTGATCTTCACGGCGTCGGGAGGCAGCCGGCCGATGTTCGACAATTGGGCCAAGGCGGCCTCATTGTAAAAAGGCAGCGTGGCGCCAGCCCCGAGCAGGGCGGCGGCGCGGCCGAGCGCGCGGCGGGTGAAGCCCCGCCGTGCCATTTCGCTTGTCACAGATGCAGGAAATTGGGTCTGCATTCGAATCTCTCCCTTCATTGGTTGCTTGCCAGCGTTGACTTCAGAAATAGAACCGCAACCCGAGCTGCACCAGCCTCGGGAAATTCGCCTGAGACGTGATGCGGCCGAACGCCGCATTGCCGTAAGCGGTGTTCGGGGCGCGCAACAGCGGCGTGTTGAACGCGTTGAGCGCTTCGGCGCGGAACTGAATCTTCCAGGTCTCCGCGATCGACGCTGTTTTGAACAAAGACAGGTCCCAGTTGGCAATACCGGGACTGCGCACCGGAATAGTGCGGCTCACATTTCCGAAGGTGAAGGGCCCAGCCTGGGAAAATGCCGCAGGGTTGATCCAGTTGTCAATTCGGTTCGAGGTGCTGCCCGAGGTGGCCGGCGAGACGCCCGTGGCGTTAGGCCGCTGGCTGGGCGCGCCAACGACGGCGTTGTTGTTGCTGTTCTGCCGGATCTGCAAGGGGTACCCGCTCTGATACACCCCCACGGCATTCAGGGACCAGCCCCCGGCAAGCAGGTACAGGGCCTTGCGGCTTTTCAGGGCGCCTGAAGGAACTTGCCAGGTCAGTCCGGTGCTAAGGCGGTGCGGCGCGTCGACATTCGACAGCGCGTATTCTGCTGCCATGTCGTACGGGTTCTGGGGTCCGACGGCGCCCGCGTTCAGGTTGTTGCCCGGGCCGCCGGAACTGGCATCAAACATTTTGGAGAACGTGTAGGTCGCCAGCAGCGATAGCCCGTAGTCAAGGCGCTTCTGCACTTTGAGAACAAGCGAATCGTACCGGGCGCGGTTGCGGTCGGAGAAAAGCAGGTTGATGTCGCCGAAGGCGGCGAACGGCCGCAGCAACTGCTGCCGCGCCACGGTGGCGGCGCCCACGACGCCGGAGCCGCCGTTGCCGAAGAAGGGGTTGCCCACGCGCTCGTTGAGGGCGCTGCCCAGGGCGAAAAACTCCGGCGACAGCATGTTGATGTTGATGCTTGCCGTGTTCAGAACGAGGTGGTGCGTGCGCGAGCCAACGTAGCCGGCGCTCGCCACGACGCCGCCACGGAACTGCCTCTGGACGTCGAAAGAGAACTGGTGCACGCGAGGCGACCGGGAGTTCCAATCGAAGATGCTGAGGCTGCGCCCGATGCCGGTGAGGGCGCCCAGCGACTTCCCCGTGGGCTTGTTCAGGCCCGAAGGGAAGGGGTTGGACAGGGTGCCGGCCGGCGTGAAGCCGTTGTCGTTGCTGCCGACATAAGGTGTGCTGGCAGTGAAGCCTTCGGGCGAATACGGCGCGCCGATGGCGAATTGCGGCGCCCAATACAAGCCGTATCCCGCACGAATGACCGTGGAGGAGGACACCTGCCAAGCCAATCCCGCGCGCGGCCCCAATTTGTTCATGTTGTAATCGCCGACGTGGCGCGGATTCCCGCCATCGCCGGCGAACCGGACCGCGCCCTTGGGGGTGATCCCGGTGACGCGCGACGCCAGCGGGTTGGCCGCCTCCGTGTCGAATCCGACGATCAGGGCGTTGTTCCGCTCCGCCAGGCCGTATTCCCGCTCCCACCGCATGCCGACATTCAGAGTCAATGTCCGAAACAGGCGAATGTCGTCATGCACGAACAGCGCGTAATAGTCGGCGTAATTGCCAAGCTGGGTTGACAATAAGCCGCTTCCGGAGGCCGGATACCCCAGCAGCATCGAGGCAAGATCGGCGCCCGTTCCAGCCACGGCCCGGCCGGGAAGGGCCCGGGTGAACTGGTCGTTGAAACTGAACGCCCCGCTGCTGTTTCCGAAATCCAGTCCGTCGGCGCTGATCCGACGGAAGTCAAATCCGGTTTTCAGGTTGTGGTTGCCAAAATAGCGGTTGACGCTGGCCGAGAAGTTCTTCGAATGGTGGACGTAATAAGAGTTGCTGTTCGTCCCCATTCCGTGCAGCGTCTCCATCGAGATGTTCGGGAACACGAACGAGGGAATGTCGCGTACGAACGAGCCCGAGAACCCTAGTTGCGCGGGATTGTAGCCGAGGCTTTTCTGGAAACTCAGATTCGGGAACCGGTTGAATCCGTAACGCACGTTGAGAACTGTGGCGGGCCCCAGCGTGACGAGGTTGTTGATTTGCGTGGCATCGACGCGGCGCAGCAGCTTCCACTGCGCCGGGGACGAGATGGTCGGGAACCAGTCCTCGCCGGGTTCCAGAGAGTAGTAGCGCAGATAGCTGACGCTGGCGCGCCACCAGGGCGCAAGCTGATGGTCGATCTTGATGGTCTTCTGGTCGGCCTTGGATTTCATTCTCGACGCCGCGCTGATGTTCTGGTCTCCGAACCACCGCGCCTCGCGTGTGGGGGGCATATAGGTGGCAGCGATGTTCCTTCCGACAGGATCGATCCGGCTCGCCGGGATGATGTTGCCGGCGAACGGGTCGCGGGCGCCGTCGGGCCGCGTGGTCAGCGGATCGTAGATGAGTTGCAGGCCGCCGCTGCGGGAGAAACTCGACGAGAAGTCGCCGGCCCTCTCCTTCATGGTCGGAACCGCAAACTCGGACGAAGCAGCCTGCACATCGCTGTAAGCCTCCCAGGCCGACCACCAGAATGTCCGATTGCGCCCGTTGTAAAGCTTGGGGACGCTGAGATGCCCGCCCAGCGATCCTCCCCACGTGCGGTTCGGGTTGTCCACCCGCGGTAGGCCGGCGCGGTTGTTGAAGAAAGTATTCGCACCCCATTCGGTTTCACGAATGTATCCGAAGGCGCTGCCATGATACGTGTTCGCACCGGATTTCAGATACGTGTTGAACATGCCGCCGCCGGTGCGGGCCATCTCGGCGTCGTAGGTGCTGGCCTGGATCTTGACCTCCTCAATCGCCTCCAGGGAAGGGATGATGATGGCCCGGTTCAGCGCATCCGTGATGGGGATACCGTCCAGCAGGTAATTGTTGCCGCGGACCGGCCCGCCGGCGATGGAGATCTGGGACGAGCCGCTCTGGTCCTGCATGCGGTTGTAGGCGGGATTGCCGACCTGAACCACGTTCTGCGCCAGGCGCGACATCATGAACGGGTTGCGCCCCAGGTTGGGCAGATCCACCAGCTTCTGCCGGTCGATGACTTGGCCCTGGCTGGCGGCGCCCGTCTCCAACAGGGGCGCCTCCTCGGTCACATTGACTGTCTCGGAGACCTGTCCCAGCTCCAGTTGCACGTTCAGCGTGCTGAACTGTTGCGTTGCCACGACGATCCCTTTTCTCTCAAAGGGGCGAAATCCGGGGGCCTCCACTCGCAGGGTATAGGTCGAGGGCACAACCTGGCTGAAGGCATATTCGCCCTCTTGAGTCGACAGGGTCGTGCGCTGCGTGCCTTGCGATTCATCCACAAGGGCGACTTTGGCCCCGGGCACGGCTGCGCCTGCTCCGTCCAGCACAGTTCCCCGCAATCCACCCACAAAGGACTGGCCTGCCAGCATGGCCGCCAGACAAAGGCTTAAAGCCAGGAGACACGAAACCACGCGAACATTTCGAGCCATGACGCAAATGTCCTCCACGCATTCAAGAATGGAATCGATTGGTCTCGACTTTGAGAGGCGGCGCGTGCCGCTTACAGCCAGTCGCTCGACTCAGGCGGGAACAACAAACGGAGGAGGGTCACAAGGAGCCTGCCCTGGGAGGCCGGTCTCTAGACCCTGATTGCCTCATTATAGCCGGGATCCGGGCCACGACCGGATAGAAATTTTGGATCTGTTCCATAACGGAGTTCCGCCCCTGGCCGGTGCGGGGTCGCACAGTCACTTCTCTTGGGGTGGTTGACCCGGATCTTTCGAGGACTCCAAGTTCGGGTGCGAGCGGGCCCGGGCGGGACTGCCTCCGAGAGCGCGAAGGGATGCGCCCTGCAGGGCCGTGGTCAGCGGCGGAGCCTCTGCAGGGGCTGGGCAGAGGAGTGTCGCGCAGGAACTTGCGGAACTTGTCAACAACTTGGAGACACCTGCCCGCATCGATTCGTGATTTTCGCTTCCCTCCGGCGAGCCTGGTTTGGAAGGGTTGATCCAGAGGGCATCCGGCAACGGCGCGGGACGCCAGCGCCCAGTCCTCGGCCCGCTCCCGCGGCAGGTACAACCGACAGGCCACAGGCAGGCTGGCCTCCCACGTGGCGAGCGACAGCGTCACCGCCGCCTGGCAATTCTGCTGCTTGCCCAGTTGCCCGCAGTGTGGCCACGCCACGCCATCCGGGTGTTTGTCCTTTTTCGGGGTGCCGGTTTCGTCGACGATCCAGGCCACGACGGGCTGCTCGCGAGTCCAGGCCGGCGGCACCAGCCGCACGACGGCGGCCAGCACGGCCTCGTCGCTCCACGGCGCCGTGCTCACCAGATGCTGGAGCGATTGCCGCGCCGCCTGGACGCGATCCAGATGGAGGTGCGCTGCGGTGGACTCGATCGACTTGCGTTGGCCCGGCCGCGGGCTTGGCCGCCAAAAAGCGGATCACACGAAACAAGCATGCCGTAACAATGTTGAATTTGTGCCCTGGTAGTATTGGGTTCGCAGGCGAATCTCCCGGGACAAATCGCGGGGCAATGTTCGAGCGCCCCGGAAGCAAATCCCGCACCCCGGTCACGGCCGCCAGAGAACGCAACGGCCGCCTGCCCCCGATTCCCGCAAGGCCGCGCGGCGCGCTGCTCCCGCTCACCCCTGCGCGGGCCTGGCTCCCGCTTGCCCCAGATGCGCGGCCGCGATTTCGGCGATGTCCGACATACGAGGCGCCGCCCCCCCTGCCACAGCCGCCATCGCGTCTTCGAGCATCGTGCGGCAGAACGGGCAGGCCACGGCCACGCGTTCCGCCCCGGAGGCGCGCAACTCCTCCGCCCGCGCATGGCTCACCCGCGTGCCCTGTTCTTCGCCGAGGAATGCCAGCCCGCCTCCCGCCCCGCAGCAGAAGCTGCGGTCCCGGCTCCGTCCCGCTTCCACCAGCGCGCCTGCCAGCGCCGCCACGCGCCGGGGCGCCTCGTACACGCCGCGGTAGCGCCCCAGATAGCACGGATCGTGAAACACCACCCGCCCGCCCTCCGCCGCGGCGGCCGCAGGCAGATGGCGGCCCAGCCATTCCGAGTGATGCGTGACCTCGAAATCCGCCCCGAATTCTTTCCAATCCTCGCCGATTGTGCGAACACAATGCGGACAAATCGAGAGGATTTTACGCGCGCCAGCCGCCCTGACTTGCTGGATATTAAACTCGGCGAGCTGCTGAAACAGGAGATCATTTCCCAGCCGCCGCGCGGCGTCTCCGGAGCACTTTTCCTTCCGCAGCACGCCGAAAGAAACCCCGCTTGCCGCCAGCACCCTGGCCAGCGCCAGCACCGCTTCCCTGCCACGCGGATCGTAGGCGCCCATGCAGCCGAGCCACAGGCAATACTGCTGCGTGCCGTCGAACCACGGCAGCCCGTTCTTCTGGATGAACCGGTCCCGCTCGAACGCCGCCAGCCCCAGCGGGTTGCCCTGCCGCTCCAGCCGGACAAACAGTTGCGAACCATATTCGTCCTCCCACCGCCCCGTGTTCACCGCCCCGCGGCGCAACCCGATGATCAGCGGCAGGTGCTCCACGCCCACCGGGCATTGGTATTCGCACGCCCCGCAGGTGGTGCACTGGAACGCCGCCGCTTCGCTCAGGTGCGGCCCGGCCAGCGGCGCTTCCGCGCCCGGACCGTGCTCTCGCAGAAAGGCCCGCAGCCCTAGCGCCATTTGCTTCGGGTTCAGCTCCTTGCCCGTGTTGTGCGCCGGGCAATGCTCCTGGCATCGGCCGCACTCGACGCAGGAGAATGCCTGCAGCGCCAGTCGCCGCGTCACGTCCCTGCCCGTCACCAGCCCGAAATCGTCTTCCCCCTCGAGCGGCGGCACCTGCCCCAGCGGTTCGCGCGCCAGAAACACCGCCGCGGGCGACAGCATCAGGTGCAGGTGCTTGGTCTGCGGGATCAGCGGCAGAAAGACGAACAACGCCAGCGTGTGCGCCCACCACAACGCCCGCTCCGCCGTGCCGCCGGCTTCCGGACGCCAAGCATACTCTGCCAGATACGTCAGCATCAGAGCCAAAATCAGCAATGCGATCACGCCGGATTCGAGCGAAACACGCTCTCCCAGCCACTTCGGCCGCAGCACGAACCGCCGCACGACCAGCCCGGTGATCGCCACGGACACCGCGACAGCGAACACCGCCGCGGCAGCCCCGTAAATGCGGCCGAACACGCCCTTGTGGAGGTCGAGAAACCCCAGCCCCAGCCCTTGCGCCAGGTGGTTCGCCGTCACCAGCGCGAAAGCGCAGAAGCCCCAGAAGACCAGCGCGTGCGCCAGCCCCGCCCACGGGCGGTGGCGGATCACCTTCGCCTGACACAGCACTTCCCAGACAAGCCGCCGCAGGCGCGGCCCAAGCGGGGCGAGGGAGAAACCGGGGTCCGGCTTCGACCGGAGAATCGTTCGCCACACGCGGCCGAACCGCCTCCAGAAAACCAGCCCCGACAACAGGGCGGCCAGCAGAAAGAGAACCCTCTCCATGAAATCCAACCCCTGCGGAAATCGCCGCTTTGACACTTTACCTGATCCGCCGCCTACAATGGAGGCTTGCGTCACAGGAGGGGATCTTGCGCATTCTGATCGCCGGCGCGGCAGGCTTCATCGGGTCGCACCTGTGCGACCGCCTGCTAGGCGAGGGTCATGAGATTATCGGCCTGGACAACCTGCTCACGGGTTCGCCTTCGAACCTCGCCCATCTCGAGGGCAACCCGCGCTTTTCCTTCATCCGGCATGACATCACCGAGCCGTGCGACGTCCCCGGTCCGCTGGATCTCGTTTTCAATCTCGCTTCGCCCGCCAGCCCGAAAGACTATCTCGCCCACCCCGTCGAAACTCTGCGCACCGGCGCGGAGGGCAGCCGGAACCTGCTGGAGCTGGCCTTGAAGAAAGGCGCTGCTTACGTGCTGGCTTCCACTTCCGAGTGCTACGGCGATCCGCTCGAGCATCCGCAGAAGGAGACCTACTGGGGCAACGTGAACCCCGTCGGCCCGCGCTCCTGCTATGACGAAAGCAAGCGCTTTGCGGAAGCCATCACCATGGCCTATCACCGCCGCCACGCCCTGTCCACCCACATCGCGCGCATCTTCAACACCTACGGCCCGCGCATGCAGCATGACGACGGGCGCATCGTGCCCAACTTCATCCGCCAGGCGCTGCGCGGCGAACCGATGACCGTCTACGGGGACGGCAGCCAGACCCGCTCCTTCTGCTACGTCGACGATCTGGTCGAAGGACTCATCCGCCTGAGCCGCTCCGCCGAGCGCCTTCCCGTCAACCTCGGCAACCCAGAGGAAAGAACCGTGCTCCAATTCGCGGAGCTGATCCGGGCGCTCACGGGCAGCCGGTCAGAGATCGTCTTCGAACCGCTCCCCGAAGATGACCCGCAGCGCCGCCGGCCGGACATCAGCAAGGCGCAGGTCGTGCTCGGATGGAGTCCCCGGGTGGGGCTGGAGGAGGGCCTGCCCCGCACGATCGAATGGTTCCGCCAGCAGCTCGCATCCCCTGCCGCCTGATTCGCAGCCAAACCGCGCGCATCGCCGGCGGCGCAGGAGAATCCACACGGGCAGAGCTTTTCCTGTCAAACCACGCGGCGCACGGGTCCGCACCGGGCGGTTCGGCGGGTTGAGCCGCGGGCGGCCGGCCAATCGGCGTTCCGGGTGAAGATCCTCCGGGATGGCGGCGCGACGCGGGAACCGCTCGAGTGCATGGGGATCGCGCAGGCGATGCCCGACGCCTGCAAGAGGACCTATGACTTCCTGGTGAACAACGAGGGTTACGGCGTGCCCGCCAGGCGCCGGTTGCCGTACGCCGACTACGGTCTCGTGCTGATCTCGGCGGTTCCGCCCGGCCCGCCCCCCAAACCCTGCAGACGGCTTCTTATGTTTCCAACCGGTCCGGCCTCGCCGCCGGCGGCTTCTTCTGATTCGATCCGAGCGGTGCGAACGAGGAGTACGTCCGCGTGATCAGCGTCGATCCGGAGAAGCAGACGTTTGGCGCCATCGTGACGAAGGACCACGCCGCCGGCGAGCGCATCCGGCCCACGATCTGGCCGACGCCAGTGCTCCGCGAGGGCGACGACCTGGCGTTCGACATCCTGGCGGTGGCGTCGCCACATTCAGGCTCGGATCTGACGGTGGTGATCCAGACGTAATTGCTGTTTGAGTTCGGCGCGATCCCGAGCGAGAATAGAAAACAGTCATGGAACTGATCTTCGAAGTTCGCGACGCGGAAGAAGGGGGCTATCACGCTCGCGCCTTGGGCCATGGCATTTTCACACAAGCCGACACGTGGGATGAACTGCGCGCGAATGTCCGCGAGGCGACAGCGCTGCACTTCTACGACAGTGAAGAACGCCCGCAGATCATCCAGCTTCACTACGTCAAAGACGAACTGATTCCGCTGGAAGCAGCATGAAGTTGCCCCGAGGCCTGCCGGCGGAACGTCTTGTCGCAGCCCTCGAAAAGACAGGCCAGGAAGTCATCCGTCAGCAGGGTAGTCATGTCCGATTGCGGCATCCCGGCCCACCCGCGCACTCAATCACGGTTCCTCGGCATAGCCCGCTGAAGACTGGCACGCTCCACGGAATTCTGTCAGAGGTCGCCCGAATGCGGTCGACTACCGTGGATGCGCTTGCTGTACTGCTGTAGCCGGAGCTCACGTGGAACTTTTCAAACCTCGCGATAAGAGCGCCTTCCTGCTCCAGCCGAAAATGTGGATCCATCTTGGCCCGGGAACCTCCCACGAGGAATATGTGCGGGCGCTCTCCGTGAATCCTCCCAACATGCAGTTCACAGCGGTGGTGCGGCGCGATCATCCAGCGCAGACGTTCATTCAGCCGACCATCTGGCTGACGCCTTAGCTCCACGCTTCTTTCAGACCCCGCCTCGCGGCGACGCCCTCGCGCTTCGCTATTCTGACAGTCGCCTCGCCGGATGCCGTCTCAGAGCTGACGGTGGTGATTCAGACGTGAGCGAATTACGAGACCTTCTTCAGCCCAGCCCGGATGGCCCGCTTCAAAACGGTTTGGTATCCGATGCCTTCCTTGGCGGCGATCCGTTTCGCGCGTTCGAGGTCGGCTATCGGCAGCCGGATTGAGATGGCCTTGGTCGCCTTGGCCTTGGCTCTCTCCACCAGATCGGCGAGAACTTTAGCATCAGTCTGTGGGATCGGCGAACCCGGCGAACGCAATAGGGCCCCCTGCTTCAGCGCGCGTTCGAACTCCCGCTGTGTCTGCCGCCGGCCTTGTGGCGTCGTATACCACGCGGCTTCGGCACTCATGGACTCCAACTCAGCTTTCGATTTGCGGGGCATAGATCCTCCGTTCCGCCTGATTCATCGTGTACGCCATGACGGTACGAAATCGTTTCCGGCGGATCGTGAACACCACAACGAGGTAGCGTCCCGACGCTGTCTTGCCAAGCAGCTTCCAACGTCTCTCGCCCGCTTGGGGCGCAGCCGGGATGATGACATTGCGACCTCTAACCGCCTCCTCGACCTCCTGAGGCATGACGTCGTGCGCCGCCACGTGCCCGACGTTGTGCACGTCCCAGTCAAAACCGATCAGGTCGTCGAGCACAACTTCAGTATATACGAGTCATGTATATACAATCAAGACCGCCTCTTGAGACCGTGATGCCTTCCGATCCGCTCCTCCTCTTTGACCCCCGCCGCACGATCCAGCTTCAGGGCTTCTCCGGCCGCGCGGCGACCACCACGCTTCATGACGCCACCGAGACCGGCCTCCAGATCTCCGGCATCTTCCAGGCAGCCGAGGACTTCGCCAACTTCCAGCTCTTCTCGGCCTACGACTACTTCAATCATCTCCGCGTCAAGCCACTCCCGGTGACGGATCTCTCCGGGCTGACACTCCAGTACGACATGGAGATCCTGCCCGTCAACGGCGAGGAGGGCAGCGTCCGGCCCGACTGCGTCCGCTATGCTTCGGTCGGATGCGACAAGCTCACGATCACCACGGGCGCGGGGGACATCCACGAAGTCCCGCTGATGCATCGCGCGGGTGTCGTCGCAAGGGGATACGCGCCCGGCCGTTTCAGCTTCTCGCTCCACGATCGCGACGCGGAGGCGCTTGACGAACTGCTCATCGGCCAGCCCACGCCGACCCTCACCAACAGGGCCTGCGTCCACTTCATGAGCACGCGCTGGTCGTACTCCTCGATCGGGGCGATCGGCTGCTGCAACCAAAGAAACGCGCCTGCCCAAGAACATCGGCGCGCCCAATGGGCCTTCGTGCGAGCAGGCCTCGCGTGGCAGGACGCCCCGAACACCCGGCATTACCTGCTGGTGAACAACGGCGGCGCGGGCATCCAGGAGGCCGGTGAGATCCATGCCGCCGACACCGGCTCGCGCCTTTGCTCCACGCTTCTTTCAGACCCTGCCTCGCGGCGACGCCCTCGCGCTTCGCTACGACTTCACCTCCATCCGGTGGTCAAAGGGGATTTCACCCTCAAGCTGTCGAACATGCCCGGCACACGAAATGGAAAAGCGGACCCGCGCGGGGTCCGCTTTCACCGGGCAAGGAGTAGGAGAAACAAGAACAGGTCTTACAGGGAAAGGCCGTGCTTGCCCATCGTGCGGAATTCATATTGCTGGATCGCCACGGCCGCCTGCGTGCCGCTGGTGCGCACCACTTTGCCGCGGGCGATCAGCTTCAATCCGCAGCGGTTGTCAAGCTGGGCGGGCCAACTAATGGCCATCTCGATGCGCTTGCCCGGCAACAATTCCCGGTCGCACCGGAACAGCACGCCGCCGCTGCTCATGTCGATCGTCGTTCCGGCGCCCTGCTCGTTGGCGAGGCGCTTGCCGCTCATGCGGTAGACCAGTTCGCAGTTGAGGGGGAACCGGTCCGTGCGGCGCCGGTCCGTTCGCTGTGCATCCGTCCGCATTGCATCCGACTCAAAGGGCATCATGGCGTTTTGTCCTTACAGGCATGATTCCGCGTTTTTGAGGTGCAGGCAATAGCGCGGAAGTCCTGAAATTACGTAGTACTGCCGTACTATGGCCGCCCGTCGCCGCCGCCATCTTCCTGTTGCCGGATTGTCATTTGCAGGTCATTTTCCAGTGCAGCACCGCAGCGTGCGCACCTGGCGTCCTGTCTCCGGCGTCCTGTTTTGCAAAGCATCCCTCGCGACCCGCAGGAACAGGCCGAGAAACTCAAGGCATGCTGCCTGCGCCGCACGCCAGGCTGCCTTCCGCGGGGCAGGCCGGCCGCCCTGCCCCGCCGGCGCGGATGCTACCCTTGATAGTTCCGGATGGCCACCCTTCGCTACACGACTCCGCGCGGCATCACCGTCACGCGCACGCGGTCGCGCCTCTCCTTCCGCAAGGGGCTCGAACACCTCATGCGCGAACTCGACCGCCGCCGCGGCATCTATCTCTCCTCGGGTTACGAGTACCCGGAGCGCTACTCGCGCTGGGACGTCGCCAGCATCAACCCGCCGCTGGAAATCTCCGGCTCGGGCCGCGAGCTTGAGTTCCGCCCCCTGAACACGCGCGGACAAATGCTGGCGGAAATGTTTTTTCACATTCTCCGGCACCATCCCCACTGGGAATCGCTCGATCTGGCGGCAGGGGCTCTGCGCGGCCGGCTGAAGCCCCTTCCGGAGCTGTTTCCGGAAGAGCAGCGCTCCAAGCAGCCCTCGTTCTTCTCCATCTTGCGGGCGCTGGTGGAGGAGTTCCGCCACCCGCGCGACAACCGCCTCGCCCTGGTCGGCGCCTTCGGCTACGATCTGCTGTTCCAATTCGATCCCATCCGCCTCCGCCTGCCGCGCCCGGACGGCCAGAAAGACCTGCGGCTGTTTCTTTGCGACGACATCTGTTTCATGGACCGCAAGAAGGAGATCGTCGAGCGGTTCGAGTACGACTTCGACTTCGAGCGCCTCTCCACGCTCGGCCTGCCCCGCGGCGGAGAGGACATCGCGCCGCAGCCCAAGGCAGGCCCTTCGGAAATCGCCAGCGACCACGAGCCCGGAGAATACATGGCCAAGGTGGAGCGGGTCCGCGAGGGCATGAAGCGCGGCGACTATTACGAGGTGGTTCTGCGCCAGACCTTTTCGGCGGGCTTCGAGGGCAGCGTCTCCGGGCTCTTCCGGCGCATCCAGAAGGGCAGCCCCAGCCCGTACGAGTTCCTCCTGCAGTTCGGCGACGAGCAGCTTGCGGGCGCCTCGCCGGAGATGTTCGTCCGCGTCGAGGGCCGCCGCGTGGAAACCTGCCCCATCTCCGGCACCGTGCGGCGCACGGGCGACCCGCTGCGCGACCACGACCTGATCCGCGAGCTGCTCAACTCGCCCAAGGAGGAGAGCGAGCTCACCATGTGCACCGATGTCGACCGCAACGACAAGTCGCGCGTCTGCAAGCCGGGCTCGGTGCGCGTGATCGGCCGCCGGCTCATCGAGCGCTACGCCGGGCTGTTCCACACCGTCGACCACGTCGAAGGCGAACTCGACGAGGGCTACGATTCGCTGGACGCCTTCCTGTCCCACATGTGGGCCGTCACCGTGATCGGCGCGCCCAAGAAAGCGGCGGCGCAGGCCATCGAGGATCTCGAAAAAGACGCCCGCGGCTGGTACGGCGGCGCCGTCGGCATGCTGTCGCTCAACGGCGACATCAACACCGGCATCCTCATCCGCACGGTCCATCTGCGCAACGGCCTGGCCCGGTACGGGGCGGGCGCCACGATTCTCTACGACTCCGATCCGGCGGCCGAGGAGCGCGAAACCCGCCTCAAAGCCACGGGCTTCTTCCGGTCCCTCGATCCGCCGCACGCCCCTGCCAGCCGCCCGCGCGTCCAAAAACCTGGCCGCGGGCTTCGCGTGCTCCTGGTGGACAACGACGACTGCTTCATCCAGACGCTGGCCAACTACGTCCGGCAGACCGGCGCTGAAGTCACCACCTACCGCGCCGGATTCCCCCTTGCGCTTTTCGACGAAGTCAAGCCGGACGTCGTGCTCATCTCGCCCGGTCCGGGGCGGCCGGAGGACTTCGGCGTTCCGCAGGTGGTGCGCGCCTGCGCGTCGCGCGGCCTGCCCGTGTTCGGCGTCTGCCTGGGGCTGCAAGGCGTCGTGGAGGCCTTCGGCGGAGAGCTCGGCGTGTTGCCGTACCCGATGCATGGCAAACCTTCCCGCGTCCGTCACGATGGCCGGGGGGTTTTCGAGGGCTTGCCGCAGGATCTCAAGGTGGGCCGGTACCACTCGCTGTTCGCCGTCCGCGAAAAGCTGCCGGCGGAGCTGGAAATCACGGCCGAAAGCGACGACGGCGTCATCATGGGAGTCCGCCACCGCGCGCTGCCTGTTGAAGCCGTCCAGTTCCACCCGGAAAGCCTGCTGTCGCAGGACGACGGCCACGGCCTGAAAATGATCGAGAACATGGTGCGGGGCTTCCGCCGTGCGCGGCGGGCGCCGGAACCGGACGCCGTCTAGGGGAACCGGCTCATGGGGGGTGGGGACAACCACCGGCAGCTTCTTGGGCAACTTGCCCCGGGTACTGGTACGGAACCGCCGTTGTGCGGCGGCGCAGGCTCAGGCACACTGGGAGCAGAAGCATGACTCTTTCCGACGCCGTCTACGTGCTGTTTCTGCTCATCTGCGCCTGGCTGGCCATCGCCTGGGACTCGGAGGGCGGCGGAGGAAAGCGCGCCCGTCTGCCGCTGCGATTCTGAATGCGGACGGTCGCCATCGCCGGAGGAGGGGTTTCCGGCATCGCCGCGGCGGCGGCCCTCGCCTCCGCCGGCTGCCGCGTGATTCTTCTTGAATCCCGCCCGTTCCTCGGAGGCCGCGCCTCTTCTTATCCGGCACCGGGAAATGACGCAGAAATCATCGATAATTGCCAGCATATTCTCCTGAAATGCTGCGTCAATTTGCTCGATCTTTACCGGAGGCTCGGCGCCGGCCGGCACATTGAATTCCACCGCGCTTTTCACTATATCGAGCCGGGCGGCCGCCGATCTGTTTTCCGCTCGGGGCTGCTGCCGGCCCCGCTCCATTTTTCCGGCAGCTTCGCTTCTCTGCATTTTCTTTCCCCGGCGGAAAAACTCGAAGCCGCCCGCGGCCTCCTTGCGCTGCTGCGGGAGTCCCGGCGCCGCACGGACCTCGATTCGGTCACGATGCAGCAATGGCTCGAGGAGAAGCGCCAGAGCCCCCGCACGATCGCCCGCTTCTGGGCGCCGGTGCTGGTGAGCGCCGTCAACGAAGAGCTCGACCGCATGGCCGCCGGCCACGGCTTCCAGGTGTTCCGCCTCGCCTTTCTCGCCGCCAAAGACGCCTGCCACATGGGCGTGCCCCGCGTGCCGCTCGGCGAAATGCACTCCGCGGCGGCGCTCGCCGCTTCCGGCGTCGAGATCCACCTCCGCCGCAAGGTCACCGGAATGCGCGTCGAGGGCGGCCGCGTGCGCGCCCTGGAAACCGAGACGGGCCCGGTCGAGGCCGGCGTCTTCATCTCCGCTCTGCCATTCGAGCCGCTGCGCGCCCTGCTTCCGGACCTGCTGGACGATTGGACCGTGTTTCAGCACGTCCCCATCGCCGGCATCCATCTCTGGTTCGACCGCCCGGTGACGGATCTGCCGCACGCGGTGTTGCTGGACTCCCCGTTCCAGTGGCTGTTCAACAAGAGCGACGGCCGCTATGTGCAACTCGTGGTCAGCGCCGCCCGGTTCCTGCTGCCGTGGCCGCGCGAGCGGGTGGTGGCGGAGGCGGTCGAGGATCTGAAGCGCTACTTTCCCGCCGCGGCCGCCGCGCGCCTGGAAAAAGCCCACGTGGTGAAGGAGGCCCGCGCCACTTTCTCCGCCCGCCCCGGACTCGCGGGGAAACGTCCTCGCGCCGAAACCCGCTACGCCAACCTGTTTCTCGCCGGCGACTGGACTCAAACGGGCTGGCCGTCGACTATGGAAGGCGCCGCCCGCAGCGGCTACCGGGCCGCCGAAGCCGTCTGCCGGCTGCTGGGCGAGGCGCGTGCATTTGTTCTGCCCGACATCGGCTGACCCGCCTCTGCCCGAGAGGCCCCGCTTGTGCGGCCACAAGGGCCAACCCGCTCCGCCTGCCCGCCGAACCGTGTTCCCTTCCGCCGTCAGCTTGCAGGATGCTTTGGGCCACCCGGTGGCCTAGAATGAAGGCATGGGAGCCAGAATCCGGCTGTTGCTGCTGGCATCGCTCTTGTTGTTGCCGCTGCGGGCGGATCCGCCGATGACCACCCTGCGCGTGGAGGTCAAGAGCCACACCGGAAGGCCCATTCCGCAGGCCAGCGTGGTGGTGAAGTTCATGCGGGGACGGAATTACATCAAGCTGGGCAAGAAGGTCTACACAAGCTGGCAAACGCGCACCAACCAGGACGGCATCGCCAAGATCCCGCCCCTGCCACAGGGCGACATCCTCGTGCAGGTGATCGCCAAGGGCTACCAGACCTTCGGACAGACGTTTGAAATCAACGAGGAAGAGCGGACCATCGAGGTCAAGCTGAACCCGCCGCAGCCGCCGGTGAGCGTGTATCAGTAAGGCCGCGGCTAATCTTTTGGAGGCGATGTGCCGATGGCAGGGTGTATGAGGCGCTCACTCCTCGTGTGGCTCGCCTGCGCGGCTTTGTTCGCCCAGCAGCGGGAATCCCGGACTTACGTCTTCGACCCCAACGGCCGCCGCACCGAGTGGTCCGTCGCCACCAGCAACGGGAACTCCGCTTCGGAGACTGTCCGCAACCTCAACGGCCGCCCGGTCCCTGTCGAGCGGACCGAAGAACGCACCACGAAGCGGCCGGACGGCACTGTGGTCACCGAGCGGCTCATCCGCCGTTTTGACGCCAACGGCGCGCCTCTTCCGCCGGAGAAGGTCGTCACGGAAACCATGCAGCGGCCCGACGGCACCCTTGTCGAAGTGTCCACCGTCTTCCGCGGCGACATCAACGGCAGCCTCCGCCCGGCCGAGAAGGCGGTGCGGGAAGCCCGCAAGCAGGGCGAGCAGACTGTCAGCGAAACCCGCATCGAGCGCCCCTCTCTGAGCGGCGGCTTCGAGCTGCAGGAAAAGCGGAGCGCCACCGAGATGGTCCGCGATTCGGACAAAACCGCGGAGCGAGACGAAACCGTCTACGTCCGCAACGCCAATGGCGCTTTTGTCCCCGCCCAGCGGCGCGTCACCCGGGCCCGCGAGTCCAACGGCGCCGTCGAGCAGCAGGTGGAGGAGTATGAGGCGGCCACCTCAGGCACGCTTCGCCTGAGCCGCCAGCTCTCCAGCGTCACGCGCAAGAACCCCGACGGCACGGAGAACACGGTGGTGGACGTCTACGGCGTCACCGCTCCCGGCCGCGCCGTGGAGCCCGGCACGGCCCCCCAATTGCGCGAGCGCCAGATTTACACCTCGCGGCAAAGCCCGGACGGCTCCGTGGTCACCGTCTTCGCCGTGCAGCGGCCCAGCCTGAACAGCCCGCGCGAACTCGGCCGCCCGGAGACAGTGAGCGAAACCGTGACGCGCGTCAAGAAGTAAACCCGCGCCCGCCTCTCAGCGGTGCCCCAGATACATCAACCACGCCAGCCCGAACACGGTGACGAAGAACCACCCCAGCGACCGCATCCCGTAACGGAACCGCTCCTCGTCGGTCTTCTTCGTCACCACCGCCAGCACCGCCGAAATGAAGATCGCCAGGATCAGCGTCGCCTCGAAATGCGTGAGCGTCATTTTCATCGCTCAGTCCTTCCTCCCTGCGGCGATCTCGAAGGCATCCACCATCGCCAGAATGTTGAACAGCCCGGCGATCACCAGGAACTTCGTCCCGTAGTCCACCGAATGGCCCGCCACATCCGGCGCACTGTAGCCGAAAATCTTCGCCAGAATGTAGGGCAGCCCCGCCGCCCGGTCGGCCACCGCCCCGCCCGTGTAGATGATGGTCGTCAGCAGATCCCCGGTCATCGGCTCGAACAGGTAGCCGCGCAACAGCAGCCCCAGCGCGAACAGAATCACCGTGCATCCGCCCAGAATCGCCCCGCGGTAATACCGCTTGAGATATACGTGCCCGCCGCCGGGCACCAGCCACGCAATCACCAGCGGCGGAAGCCACTGCTTCGCCGGGGGCAACGGCGGCAGCGGCGCTGTCAGCTTCTCGCTCATGCCACCCTCTAGTTTCGCACGCCGCCCCGCGCCGGTTGGGAAGCCAGCCAGATCATCGCCTCAAGCGCCCGCGCCCGCTGCCGGTCATCCGCTTTCAGATAGCGGTGCCTGCCGGAAGGATCCGGCTCGAACCGCGTCATGCCCCTGCCGTCCACCACCACCCGCCCCTGTTCCGAGAGCGAAAAGTAGCCGTCCTCCGGCCGCACCGCATACAGCACCGATGTCAGATCCCACGTCTCCCGGTCGTAGGGGAACGCCATGTAATTCTTGTACCCTTCCACGACCGGATGCCGCGCCGCCCATCCGAAATCCCGCTCGATCGAACGGGCCGGAAACCGCATTGCGCGGCCCACTTCAAACCCGCTCCAGACCATCTCCGTGGGCCATTCCGCCGCCAGTTTTTGCGCCGACGGGATGTCTTCCTTCACGTTATACTCAGGCCCTTTTCCGGTGAAATCTCCCGCCATTAAAGAGAGGAATTTCACCTTCCGCGCGGCCAGCTCCCGGCCGGCCGGCGCCTCCAGCAGCCGCGCCAGGTTCGTGGAAAACCCCACCTGGATCACGATCACGCTCCCGTCCGGCTCCTCAGAAAGCACCCGCCGCAGCAGTTCCACCGCCTCGCCGAATTCCGCATCATGCCGCCAGCGCCCTTCTTCCACCGTTCGCCGCACATACTTGCCTTCGTCCCGGGTGACGCCGTCCCGCACCACGCCCACCGGGATGCCGCCTCTGCCGTAGAAATGGTTCACCGCGCTCACATACCGCGCCGCCCACGGATTGTCCTTGGTCACCGTCACCGCCCGCAGCCGGATCTCGCCCCGCGCCTCGAGCGCGTGCAGCATCGCCAGCGCCAGCGCGTCGTCGATGTCGTTGCCCATGTCGGTGTCAAAGACCACCGCCGGCGGCGCGCCGGACGCGGCGGCAGCCAGAAACAACGCCAGTGCGATTTGTTTTTTCATGACTCGTACTCCACGCTCACCAGAAACAATCCCGAAGCCGGCATCGCCGGCCCCGCTTTGCCCGGAAAACCGGGCTGCAGCCGCGCCTCGACCTCCTCCCTCCCCAAATTCCCCTTTCCCGCCTCCACCAGCGTCCCGGCCATCATCCGCACCATGTGTTTCAGAAAGCCCGCCCCCCGCACCCGGTACACCAGTTCCGCCCCTTCGCGCCACATCCGCGACTCGAAGATCCGCCGCACCTTGCTTCCGCCGAGCTCGTCGCGCTCGTCGGCCGCCGCGAAGGCCGAGAAATCATGCTCGCCCTCGAACAACGGGGCCAGCTCTGTCATGCGCGCTTCGTCGAGAGGGTACGGGAAGTGGCACAGATACAGGCGGCGGTGCGGCGGGCACACCTCATCGCGCCAGATCCGGTATTCGTACGTCTTGCTCCGGGCATCGTAGCGCGGGTGGAAGTCCTCCCGCGCCTCGCTCGCCTCCAGCACGCGAATGGCCCGCGGCAGAAGCCGGTTCATGGCCTTCCGCAGGTTCGCGCAGGGAATCGGATTCCGGAGCGTGAACGCCGCCACCTGCCCCAGCGCATGCACGCCCGCATCCGTGCGCCCGCTGCCATGCACCTTCACCGGCGCACCTTCAATCTCGCCGGCCACTTTTTCGAGCCACCCCTGCACGGTCGGCAAACCCGGCTGCACCTGCCACCCGTGGAATTCCGTGCCGTCGTAGGCGACCACGATGCGGATGCGGCGCATGGCCGTCACAGGGCGCGCGAACCCGGCTTGGAGACCGGCTCGCCGCGGCGGCACAACGGGCAATCCTGCGGCGCCCACGCCTCCACCGCCAGCGTCGCCAGCGCCACTCTCGGCACGCCCAAATCGGCGGTCCCGCCGCTGCGGTCGATGATGGACGCCGCCGCCGCCACTTGCGCGCCCAGCCGCCGCAGCAGCCCGGCTACTTCCATCGTGCTGCCGCCCGTGGTGATGACGTCTTCCACGATCAGCGCCCGCTCGCCCGGCTGCACCGCAAAGCCGCGCCGCAGCGTCATGCGCCGTTCCGCATCCCGCTCTGCAAAGATGTGCCGCAGCCCGAGCGCGCGCGCCACTTCATGGCCGATGATCAGCCCGCCCATCGCAGGGCTCACCACCACGTCGGCCTCGGCGCCGACGGCGGCGGCCAGGGCGCGCCCCAGCGTCTCGGCGTGCCGCGGATGCTGCAGCACCAGAGCGGATTGCAGGTATTTCGCCGAGTGCAGCCCGCTCGAAAGCTGAAAATGGCCTTCCAGAAACGCGCCCGTCTGCCGGAACAGCTCCAGAACTTCCTCTGCCGGAATCAACATCGCCGCTTCGCGTTGAGTGTAACAGACCCGCGCCCCGCGGCTGCAGGGCAAGCCTTCACTCGCGCACCGGCGCCGCGCGCGGCGCCGCCCGTTCCAGCGCCTCCCGCAGCCGCTCCAGATCCACCGGTTTGGTCACGTAATCCGTCATCCCCGCCTGCAGGCACCGCTGCCGGTCGCTTTCCATCGCGTGCGCCGTCAGCGCCACAATGGGGACGGCCTCGCCCGAGGGGCCGATTTGCCGGATGCGCCGCGTGGCTTCGTATCCATCCATCCGGGGCATCTGGCAGTCCATGAAGATGACGTCGAACCGCTCGCGCCGCGCAGCCTCCACCGCTTCCACGCCGTCCTGCACCATCGTCACCCGGCATCCGAGCTTTTCGAGCAGCCTCGCGAGGACTTTCTGGTTTACTGCGTTGTCCTCCGCCACCAGCGCGGAAAGGGTTCTGGAATCCGGCTGCCGATCCGCCTCCGCCTTCCCGGTCTCGGCTTGCCGCGCCCCGCACTCCGGCAGCGGCACTTCGAACCAGAACGTACTGCCCTCCCCCGGGCGGCTCTCGCACGCCATCTCGCCTTCCATCAGTTGCACCAGCCTCCGGCTGATCGCGAGCCCCAGCCCCGTGCCCTCCGCATGCCGCCCGGGTTTGCTCGACTGGAAGTACGGTTCGAACAGCCGTTCGAGATCCTCGCGCGCGATGCCCGGCCCCGTGTCCCGCACTTCGAACCGCACTCTCTGCGGCGCGCCGCGCTCCAGTCTCAGTTCCACCTGCCCCCGCTCGGTGAATTTCACCGCATTGCTCAGCAGATTCCACACCACCTGCCGCAGGCGCGTCACGTCTCCCAACACCCACTCCGGCAGCCCGCCGCCTGCCGTTACAATCAGACGCAGCCCCTTGTGTTCCGCCGCCGGCCTGTAGATGCGCTCGCACTCGCGCACGAGCGCGGGCAGAGAGAACGGGACTTTCTGCAGCACCAGCTTGCCCGCTTCGATCTTGGACAGATCCAGCGTGTCGTTCAGCACTGAAAGAAGGTGCCGGCTGGCGCTCAGGATCACCTGCGCCGACTCGCGCTGCTCGGCGCTCAGCTCGCCTTCCAGCATTAGGTTGGTCATGCCGATGATGCCGTTCAGCGGCGTGCGGATCTCGTGGCTCACTTTGGCCAGAAAGCGGCTCTTGGCTTCCGAGCCTTGCCTGGCCAGCCGCATCGCCCGCCGCAACTGCCGCGTCCGACGCCGCACCTCCTCCCGCACCCGCGCGTTCTGCCGTTCCAGGCTCCAGATCAGCGCCACCACCGCCGCCGTGATCAGGACGCAGGTTGCCAGCAGCAGCCACGCCGGCCACGTCCTCGACCACGGAAGCGGGTACTGGCCGCTGCACACCACCTCCCACCGCCGGTCTGCCAGCCGGATCGCGCTCTCCACCCGCGGCGCCTGGACGGTCCGCCATGCCTTTTCGCGACCCGGCGCGCCTCCCGCATCCGCCAGCAGGACCCGCTCGTCGCCCATGGCGCCGTCGTCGAAGATCTGCACCCGGAACTCGCTGCGCGCCGCAGGCACCCGCGCCGCCTCCAGCAGCATCTGCACGCTCAGCCCCACCGCCGCGTACCCGGCCGGCGCCTCGCATCGCCCGATCCGCGACGGCGGCAGTTCCGCCGGGCACACGGGCGCGTACACCAGCACGCTCGTCCGTCCCGGCTGATCCTGCGCCAGTTTGAAGCCTGCGGTCGCCGCCATCCGCCCCGTCCGCCGCGCCCTCCAAAGCCCTCGCTGCGTCGCCTCCGCGTGGCCGGAGTCCAGCCCCGCCATCAGCCCGTGTTCTTCCGACGGCTCGATCCGCTCCACCACGTGATACCGCGGCCGTCCGCTCGCCGGCCTCTTGCCGCGCACAGGATCCGGCTGCCACACCTGAAACTGCGGGTTGCCCGACTTCTTCCGCATCCACGCTTCGTAGGCGGCCAAATCCGCCGCCTCCACCTCGCGCAGCCACTCCACCAGCCGAACTGCCGTTCGCGGTTGCACCCTCTCCACCATCACTTCGTAAAACGCCCGGAACTCGTCGCTCGACAGATCCGGATCGAACTGCGCCAGCGCCTGCAACGCCGTCAGCACCCGAAGCGAAGCCGCCACCTGCCCCTCGATCGCCGCAATCTGCGCCTGCGCTATGCGCTGGTGCTCCCGCACAATCAGCGACTCTTCTCTTTCCATCACCAGCAAAAACAGCAAATCCCCAAGCAGCACGCCCGCCAGCGCGCACAGCAGGATTGGCGCCGCCATCCGGCTTTTCCGCAGCCAGAGGCGCAGCGCAGCCGGCAAACGCCGCCAAGCCTGGCCCGGCGCCCTCGCTGCCCGGTCTGGATTCGCTCGCATGCGGGACGGTCTCCGTCTGAATGCTTATCGGCCTGCCGCCGCTCCCCGTTGTCGAAAGTGCTGCCTCCGAATCCCGCCGGCCGCGGGCCGGGCGGCCGCAACCGCATCAGCCGCCATTTTGGGATTTTTTCATCATACTCCCGTTCCCGGCGCCGTCTTGCCAGCGGCGGACACGGAGCCGCCTGCGGCGGGGCGTTCCGCGCTGCACGGGGATTGTGCAGCAGAACAGCACGGGCAAGCGAAGGGACGGTGCCGGGTTCGCCCGGGCTCGCCCCGCCGCCTGCGCTCAGACCGTGTTCCGCATCGTCGCCATGGGCAGCCGGATCTCTTCCCAACGGCCGTCTTCGGTCCATCGGCGCAGTCTCAGCGGCATCTGGAAATGCGGGCACCGGCTGAAAGGATGCCCAATCGCCCCCTGCTTTTCAAACCGGCGGTGCTCCAGTTCGCAGGCCGCGGCAATGCGGGCGCGGAGCGGGCGGCCGGAGCGGTCCATCTCAACAAACACCCGGCAGGCTTGAGTCTTGCCCACCCAGATGATGGCCACCGGGCCGTCGGGTTCGCCGCGGATCGTATATACGTGGTCGACGTCGCTGAGACTCGCCTCTGTCAAATCGCTGGACGGAATCCAGTAGTATTCAAGCGGCAGCCCGCCGGCGGGCTGCGCAAACCGGTATCGCGGCGGCCCGCCGTCCGGCGCCTTCCGGAAGCCGCCCTCGGGGTCGATCACACCAAGAAACGAACCCCGCAACGCGCTCGTCGCCCCGCCGGCAAGGATGGCCGGATTCCCGTTGCGCTCCATCACAGCCAGCGAGTTGATGTGCCCGTGATTGGCGAACAGCTCCCGCAGCGAGCCGTCCGGCCGCACCTCGGCGAGCACGCCCGGGAACCGCTCGCGGTGGTTCAGCGTGATCCAGACCTTGTCACGGCCGCCGGCACGGCCCATGGCCATGGCGGCGGCCTCCCAATGCGGCGGGAAGGCCGCCCCGTTGGCATCCCGGACGCCGGGAACCGGCTTGCGCCTCCACCGCAGCGCGCCCTCATGCGACCAGCAGGCGATTTGCGCGGAAACCATGGCTTCCGGCAAGCCGGCCGGGAAATAGAAAAAGCCGAGCGAGGCGAACACCTCCGGCTTTCCGTCCGCATCCAGATCGGCCAGCATGGCGTGCGTGTGCTCCGGCTGCAAACCGGCCGCCGGCATTTCCGCAGGCGGGTCGCACCGATAGCGCCACAGCGGGCGCCCCTCGCGGCCGTTCGCCACCAGCGTGTTGCCCTGGAACAACACGGATTCCGGCACGGCAGCGCCTGCGCGGGCGAGCCGCCACGCGGCCAGAGCGGCGCCGGCCAGCAACACCGGCGCCGCCAGGCTGGCCCACACCAGTTGACGGCGCCTGTCCCGGCGCGCCTGGCGCAGCGCCGTGTCCTCGCTTCTCATCCACGCGTCGAGTTCGGCGGCTTCGGCATACACGCCCCCGCGTCCTCCCGGCAACCTGCGCACCGGCAGCCCGCGCGCCTTCACCCAGAGTTGGGCCGTGCGCTGGCTCACTCCCAGATAGCCCGCGATCGACTTCCACCCTTGCAGCCTTCCGGCTGCCTGCCTTTCACCTTCGGCCGGCTTCATGGCGAACCAATACCCGGAAAGGTACACCGCCGTGTGGCCGCTCCGCAACATCTACCGGGGAGGCCGCAACGCCGGGCGCCGGACCAGCCTGCGATAGGATGAAGGTTTTCAAGCGGGTAACTTCCCGGCGCAAAGGCTCGCTTCTCCCTGTGTGGGTGCGGAATCCCGGGACAAGACATGCGGAAACAAAACACAATGGAAATGATTCGGCCGGCCGTGGCCGTCCTTCTATGCTGGATGCCGGCGTGGCCTGTCACTCTCGCGGCAGAGCTGCCCCCGCCGCAGCCGGCGTCCCATGCGGGCCGCTTCGAACTGCCCCATGCCCAGGGCGCCTGGTTCCTGCGGCCCTACCAGCGTCCCGGCGTGCCGCCGGTCCGGCTGGAGAACTCCGGAAGGCTCGAGTCGCTGCTCCGCGCGGGCATCCTCTATCTGAGCCTCGCCGACACGATCGCCGTGGCGCTGGAAAACAATCTCGACCTCGAGCTGGCCCGCTACACGCCGATGATCGCCGAGGCCGATCTGCTCCGCGCCCGCGCCGGCGGACTGCTGCGCGGCGTGCCCACCGCCATCCGCCCCGCCGCCCAGGGCGTGCAGGCGCAGGTCACCGGCGGCGCCACCGGCGGCGCAGGCGTCGCCAGCGCGCAGGCGGCTCTCAGCGGCGACTCGGGCGGCGTCGGCGGCGCCGTCATCACGCAAACCGGCGTCGCCGTGCCCAACCTCGACCCGTTCTTCTTCACCACCGGCAACATCGGCCACCGCTCCTCCCCGCAATCCAACATCGTCACCACCGGCACCACCGCCCTCGTGTTCGACACCCGCCAGGTCAACTTCGGCTACCAGCAGAACTTCCTCTCCGGTACCAGCCTCACCTTCGCCTGGAACAACAACTACTTCGTCTCCAACAACCGCAACTCCGGCATCAACCCCGGCTACAACCCCAACGCGCAGATCCAGATCTCCCAGCGGCTCCTGCAAGGCTTCGGCTTCGCCGTCAACACGCGCAACATCCGCGTCGCCAGAAACAACCTCCGCGTCAGCGACCTCACCTTCAAGCAGCAGGTCATGGTCACGGTGGCCGGCGTCGTGAATCTTTACTGGGACCTGGTCAGCCTCAACGAGGATGTCAAGGTCCGCCGCAAGGCTCTCGAAGTCGCCCGCAAATTCTACGAGGACAACAAGGCGCAGGTCGCCATCGGCACCCTCGCCCCCATCGAAATCGTCCGCGCCGAAGCTCGCGTCGCCCAGGCCGAGCAGGACCTCACCAACGCAGAAACGGCCCTCCTCCAGCAGGAGACCATCCTGAAGAACGCCCTCAGCCGCACCGGCGTCGCCAGCCCTGCCGTTTCGAGCGCCCGCATCGTCCCGACAGACCGCTTCTCCGAACCCGAACCCGAGCGCCTCGAGCGGCTCCAGGAGTTGGTCGGCCTCGCCCTCCGTTCCCGCCCCGATGTCGAGCAGACCCGCATCAGCCTCGACAACAACCGCATCCTCATCGCCGGCTCCCGCAGCCAGCTCCTTCCTTCGCTCGACGTCACCGCCACGTTGCAGAACAACGCTCTCGCGGGCAGCCGCAACGTGCTGCTGCCGCCCGGCAGCTCCCTCGCCCCGGATCCCTTCTTCATCGGCGGCTACGGCGCCGCGCTGTCGCAACTGTTCCGCCGCAATTTCCCCGATTATTCCGTCGGCTTCAACCTCACCATCCCCATCCGCAACCGCACCGCCCAGGCCGACTACATCCGCGACCAGATCTCCCTCCGCCAGGCCGAACTCAACCAGCAGCGCCTCTACAACGACATCCGCGTCAACGTGCAAAACGCGCTGATCGCCGTCATCCAGGCCCGCGCCCGCTATGAATCGGCGGTGAAAGAGCGCCGCCTCCAGGAACAGACGCTCGACGCCGAAAACAAAAAGTACGCGCTCGGCGCCTCCACCGCCTTCCAGGTCGTCCAGACGCAGCGCGATCTGGCCCAGGCGCAGGCGGGCGAAGTGGCCGCTCTCGCCGCCTATAACCGCGCTCGCGTCCAACTCGATCTGCAAACCGCGCAGATCCTGGAAAAATACGGCGTCTCCATCGAGGAAGCCCGCCAGGCGCAAAGCCGCCGCCCCATCGAACCCCCGGCGGAACGGTAGCGCCCTTGCCCGCGGCGGGCCGGGGGAAAGCGGCGAGCCGCTGATGAAACATCCGGGAGGAGAAATGTTCCGGGCCCTCCGCCCCGGCGCCGGCGGCGGCGGCGGCGGCGGTGCGCCAGCCGCCCTCCGGGTGCGGCCCGGCCAGGCCTCATCCAGCCCGCAATGCAACCGGACAAGCCTGAAGGATGACAGCCCCGCCCCCGCTGTTTTACAATGAGAAAGTCTTGCCTGTCATCCTCTTCTGGCTTGACGCCGGAAGAGAGTTTTTCCGGGAAGAGTTCCAATGCCGAATCCAAAACGCCGTCACTCGAAGCGCCGTACGTCCACGCGCCGCGCTCACGACCATCTGCAGCGCGCCGGCCTCAGCGAGTGCCCCAAGTGCCATGAAATGAAGCTGCCTCACCGCGCCTGCCCGCACTGCGGGTGGTACAAGACGCGCGAGGTCATCGAAGTCGTTCAGGAGTAGTCTCACGAACCCTGCGGCCCTGCTTTGCCGCACGAGCGCATGCTGACCATCGCCGTGGACGCCATGGGGGGCGATCACGCCCCCATCCCCGAAGTCCAGGGATCCGTCGCCGCCGCCCGCACCCAGGACGTCAACGTCCTCCTTGTAGGCAAAGAGGACGTCCTGCGCGCCGAGCTCGGCCGCCATTCGGACTGGAAAAAGCTCCCCATTGAAATCGTCCACGCCAGCGAAGTGGTCACCATGGAGGACAACCCCGCCAAGGCCCTCCGCACCAAGCGCGATTCCAGCATCCGCGTCGCCGCGCGCCTCGTCCGCGACGGCCATGCCGACGGCCTGGTGAGCGCCGGCAACACCGGCGCGGTCATGGCCATCGCCAAGACCGTGCTCGGCATGATTCCCGGCGTCGACCGCCCCGCCCTGGCCAATCCCTTTCCCACCATCCAGGGCAAGCCCGCCGTCATGATCGACGTCGGCGCCAACGTCGACTCCACGCCCAAAATGCTCTCCCAGTTCGCCGTGATGGGCGACGTTTACTCCCGCCTCGTCTTCCACACGGAATCGCCCAGGGTCGGCATCCTCTCCATCGGCGAGGAGGAGCACAAGGGCAACGAGCTTACCAGGGCCGCCTCCCAGCTCATCCGCACCTTGCCCATCCATTTCATCGGCAACGTGGAAGGCCGCGATCTCTACACCGGCCACGCCGACGTCATCGTCTGCGACGGCTTCATCGGCAACGTCGCCCTCAAGGTCAGCGAAGGCTTGGTGGAAATCGTCAAGCACATGTTGAAGGAATCCTTCGAATCCACTGTGGCCAGCAAGATTGGATACGTGCTCAGCCGCCAGGCCCTCAAGGATTTCCGCAAGCGAATGGATTATTCCGAGTACGGCGGAGCCCCGCTGCTCGGCGTCAAGGGGGTGGTCATCATCTGCCATGGGAGGTCCAATGACAACGCCATCCGGAACGCCATCCGCGTTGCCACAGAGTCGGCTTCCGAGCGCGTCAACGCCCGCATCGAAAGCGAAATCGCCCGCTGGCAATCCGAAAACGGCCAGCTTGCGGCCGGCTAGCCTCCTGCTGCTCGCCCTCGTTGTTTTCCCGAACCTCGCCGCCGCCCAGCGCCCTCACCCCGCCCACTGGCGCCTGGTCCCCGCCGAAGCCAGCGTCCCGCCGGGCGCCGAATTCTCCATGGCGCTCGAACTCAAGCTCGACGATCCGTGGCACATGTACTCGCTCACCACGCCGAAGGGCGGCCCCATCATCACCACCATCTTCCTCGAGGACAACCCCGCCGTCGCCTCCTGGGAGATTTATTATCCGCCCGCGCAGCGAAAGTTCGACCCCAACTTCGGCATTGAGGCCGAAACATATGAGAAAGAATCTGTTTTTCAGTTTCTCGTGCGCCTCAAGCCCGATGCTCCCCCGGGCCCTCTGGATCTCACGGCCCGCATGCGCTACCAGCTTTGCAACGACAAGGAATGCCTCCCCCCGCGCCGGGTCACCGCCTCCGCGCAGGTCCTGATCGACCCCAAGGCGCCCGCGCCGCCGCCCGTCCGGCTGGAGGGACTGAAGCGGTTTGAGCCCGCCGCGGAGCCGCCCGCCGGACAGCCCGCCGCCGCGCCGGTGCAGAAAAAGCCGGAGACCGCGCAACCGCTCGGCGCCTTTCTTCTCATCGCCTTCGGCTTCGGGCTGGCCGCCATCTTCACGCCTTGCGTGTTCCCGATGATCCCGATCACGATGACGTTCTTCCTCAACCAGGCAGGGTCGTCGCGCGCGCAGGTGCTGAAGCAGGCGGTGGTCTTCTGCCTGGGGATCATCGTGCTGTTCACCGGAATCGGCCTTGGGCTGAGCGCCGCTCTAGGCCCCTTCGCCGTTGTGCAGCTCGGCTCCAATCCTTGGGTGAATGGATTTATCTCCCTCGTGTTCTTCGTGTTCGGGTTGAGTCTTCTGGGAGCGTTCGAACTGACGATTCCCGCCCCGCTGCTTACCAAGCTCAACATGGCGTCTTCCCGCGGCGGCCTCATTGGAACTCTTCTGATGGGCCTGACCTTCACCCTCGCCGCCTTCGCGTGCGTCGGCCCCTTCATGGGCACCCTGCTCGCCGCCTCCGTCACCGGCGAACGCATGCAACCCGCCCTCGGCATGCTCGCCTTTTCCGCGGCCCTCTCGTCGCCTTTCTTCGTGCTCGCGCTCTTCCCTTCGTTCCTGAAGAGACTGCCGAAGAGCGGCGGCTGGATGTCGCGCCTGAAA
>Ga0272446_1001721_pt1 | contig 31305 bp, 26 predicted proteins | sample YNPCB0061_FD_194587 | JGI IMG/M metagenome (GOLD analysis project Ga0272446, IMG submission 194587) | Hot spring microbial mat communities from Yellowstone National Park, WY, United States - YNP-CB-006-1 | ecosystem: Environmental > Aquatic > Thermal springs > Hot (42-90C) > Sediment | place...
CGGAATCCTGGAGATTCTACGAGTGTCGTGGAAGGTTGTGGAATGAATCAACCATAGCCGAAGTGCGACGCGCGCGCAAGTCGTTGCGCGGATGCTGTGCGCTGGATGCGTTGCGCCGGCTCAGTGGGCGCGCACGTGGGGCAGCGCATCGATCTGGGGTTTGCTGAGCCTCAAGTGAACCACGCCCTGTGCCACGTGCGCCACGTCTTCGATGGGCACGAGAATCACCTTGCGGCCCCACAGATGCCCCGTGCGCACGACCACATGCGTCAGGTCGCCGGTCTGCGATTCGATCACGAACTCCTCGATGTGGCCCACCTCTTGGCCGGCTGCCTCGACCTGGTCGCCCCGGCGCACAACAACCTCGCCGGCGGGGACAACCTCGCGCACATGCGTGATCGAGCCGGGTTCCATAGGCGGCGCCGGCCACAAGACCTGGTTGCCCACGGGGGATTTGAAAGTGGCCTGATTGACGCCATCTGGCAGCGGGACAATATGCTCGGTCTCGATGAAGCTGTGTGTTTGCGCCAGTTCATGGCGGGAGAGCTTCAGATAGATGGCGTCCGGCGTGGTGCGCTCGATCGCCTCGACCGGCACGAGCCACTCAATATCCATCACCGCGTTTTCCTGGACGACCAGATGGGTGGCGCGGTTGGCAACCGGGTCCACGATCACGCGGGTGGAGTACCCGCCGAGTCCGTCTGTGCACCAGACTTCGGCGTTGAGCGGAAGGTTGATGAGCATGTCGCCCCTCCGTAATGCCGGCCAGGTCGCTGTTGCCAGGCCGGCTGTCGGCATAGGCAGCCTGGTTTGCGACGACATTTCGATTATACGGGCAGGCGGCAGCTGTGGGGGCAACTGCGACTTTTGCCGCGCGGGGGTGTGGAATGAGTCAACTATAGGCCAGCGGCCAAAACAGCAATGCGCGCCGGCGTGCTGAGTCTGGGAGCAGGGCGCGTTGTCTGGCGCCTAACGAACTGGCGCCTGTATTCAAGCCCGAAACAGCTCCTGGAGCGTCACAGACAGCTGCGGATACAGATCGCCTTTGGACACGTAGGCATCGGCCTGGGCAGAGCGGGCGGCCTCGCGATACTCCGCCTGATCGTGGATGCTGAGCATGACAATCCGCGAGAAGGGTGTCAGGCGCTTGATCTGCCGGGTTGCCTCCAGTCCGTTCATATCCGGCATGGTGATGTCCATGAGCACCAGATCGGGTTGGAGCTGGCTGGCCAGTTCAATGGCCTGGCGGCCAGATTGCGCCCGGCCTATCACCTGGATGCCCGGCAGCGCGCTTACGTGTCGCTCGACACAGTTCAGAATGGTCGCGTTATCATCAACCAAAAGCGTGCGAATGGCTGTCATGCGCATAGCAGCTTACTGAGCTGTCTGCGTTTATGCAATCAGGAATTTCCTGATGCGCCAGATCAAAAGATCAGTCATAGCGTCGGACTCCTCAAAGGAGTCCGACGCCTGTAGAGGGACAGGCGCTCAGTTTTCTGAAGACACTAACCCGATGCGTATGGCATAGCGCACAAGGCCGGGCACGTCGTAGATGTCCAGACGCTCCATGAGCTGGGCGCGATGCGTCTCCACGGTTTTCAGGCTGATGTTGAGAATCCGCGCGATGTCTTGCATGGTGTGTCCCTCGGCAATCAACTGCAAGATCTCGCGCTGACGGGGGGTCAGCCGGTTGAAGGGATTGTTGTCGTTGCCGCCGCCGGCTTGTCCGCCGCTGACCCGGCGCATGTATTCGTCGATGACATGTTTTGAGATAGCCGGGCTGAGGTAGGTCTCGCCCCGGGCGACAGCCGCTACGGCGATCTCCAGTTCGGCAGTGCCGGCGTCTTTGAGCAGGTATCCAGAGGCGCCGGCGCGCAACGCTTGCAACACATATTCCTCATTGGCATGCATGGACAGGATGATCACGCGCACATCCGGAAAATCGCGCGCAATCCGGGTGGTGGCTTCCAGACCGTTCATCCCGGACATCGCAATGTCCATGAACACAATGTCCGGGCGGTGCGCTTCCGCCAGTCGAAGCGCCTCGCGCCCATCGCTGGCCTCGGCCACCACTTCCACGCCGGGCAGGCTTTGCAACAGCGCGCGAATGCCGGCGCGCACCAGCTTGTGATCTTCGGCTAACAAAATCCGCACGGGTCCAATGGTCATGCTGATCCTTCGGTGTATGGAAACGAGACGCGGACTTCGGCGCCGTGTCCGGGCGCTGACTCAATCTCGATCCGGCCGCCGGCGAGCAACACCCGCTCCTCCATGCTGAGGATACCCAGGCTGCCTCCTTCGATGGCCCGGCGTCGCGCCGCATCAACATCGAAGCCGATCCCGTTGTCCCGGATGGTGAGATACACCTCACCTTCCCGGATGCCCAGGCGGATCAGCACACGATCGGCGCGCGCGTGTTTCACGGTATTGGTCAGCGCTGCCTGAGTGATGCGGAAACAGGTGGTCTCGATCTCCGGCGGGAGCCGCGCGTCGCCCAGGTGACTGGAGAATTCTGCCTGGAAGCCGGCCCGTTGCGCCGTGCGCCCGATATACCAGCGCAGCGCGGGAACCAGGCCGAGGTCGTCCAACATGGATGGCCGCAGCTCCAATGAGAGATTGCGCACCTGTTGCAGCGCCCGCTCCACGATGGCGACACTTTCCTCCACATATGGCAAGGCAGTTTCGGCCAGCCGCTGCACGGCCTGCAGGTTGATTTTCACGGCGGTCAGGTCCTGACCGATGTCGTCATGCAGTTCGCGGGCGATCGCGCGACGCTCGTTCTCCTGAACATCGAGCATGCGGCGAGATAACATCTGAAGCTGTTCGCGGCCGGCGCGCACTTGCGCGAGCAGCCGCTCCCGTTCCTGCTCAGCGCGCTTTCGCTCTGTGATATCGTGAATGACAATTGCCGCAAAACTGCCCGATCCGTTCAGTTCGTCTTGCCGCGCATGGTTGAGCGGGCTGGCCTGCACGTGCAGATAGCGCATGGAGTGCGGGTCGTCGACTTCTGACTCTGCAGACTGGCCGGCAGCGACCATGCCCCAGGCGGCGCACCAGAATGAGTTGAATGCGCACTCGGGATCGCGGCATCCCGGGTGCACCAGTTGATGCAATTCCCGGCCTTTCACATCCTGAACGCGCCCATAGCCCCATCGTTCCACCGCGCGATTGGCGCGCAGAACGTAACCGCCTCGATTCAGCAGACACACCACTTGCGGCAATGCGTCTACCGTCGTCTCCCATTCGAGCTTGGCTTGCCGAATTTGCGCCAGCAGTTGTTCGAGATCCGCGCTTGTGGTTGCGTTCATCACATGGGCTTGCTCCGCCGCCCGGTCTGGCCATCGGACATCTGTGCTCGGTTGATATCAGAACCGAGTATAACTGGAACGCCCGATACGCGACCTGCAAGCATTCAGTCACCCGAACGGGCTATACAGCGGACGGGGGTGCAGGGTCGGCCGATGCGCGAACCAGGTCCACAACGGCTGCTTCGAGCAAGCCAAATCCTCTCTGATCTGTCTCGCCAAACGCCAGAATGCTGGCGGCGGCCTCGAAATACCAGCGCGCTGCGCTGACCAGATGATGTTGCCGTATCCCGTAGCGAGCCAGCAGGCGCCTGGACCAGCGGTACTCCCAGTCCATCGAACGCAGTGACTGCGCGCGCAGCACGATTTGCATCTGGCGGTGAAAGCGGGCCGGCGTCTGGCTGAAGGCCAGCGCCTGAAACTGAACAGCATCCGGCCTGGAGACGTCCAGACAGAGAGAGGGGAACTCTACAAACAAGCGTGTGGCGACCCGCGCGCAAATGGATTCGCGATGCTGCTCCAGCGATTGCGCGATCTCCTGTCCGCGCGCTGTCAGCCAGCGTTTCAGGTCGCTGTCTATTTCTGCCATCCCACATGCTCCTGGAGGCCGGGTGTTCGTCAGTCGTCGTTGAAGAACTGTCGGATCGCCCGGCCCGCCGTCGGATGATCGCCCAGGCAATAGTTGGTGGTTATGCGCGCCTGCCTTATCGATCTGCCCACTGGCCGTTGCCTTCGACAGGCTCCGCTTCGACAGGCTCCGCTTCGACAGGCTCAGCGATCGGCAGCGCCGGCATGATACCATTCGCGCTGCGGGTGCGTTCACAGTTTGGGGCCACTGCATTCCCTGTGTGGGAAACTCACCGCAGAGACGCTGAGGACGCAGAGCCTGTTTCAGCATTTCTCTCAGCGATCCTGGCAATGCCCTGGCAGCCAAATGTGTGTCTTGCCTCTGGCTGTGAACACGCCCCGCGCTGCGTCATTCTGATATCTCTCTGCCGGCTTGCCGGCGCAGAACGCGTCATACGCGCGCTGGCCGATTCACCTATGTCCATTGTCATAGCCGAGATCGACACTGCCGACCGCGCTCAGGTCAGGCCGTTCCTTGCCCTGCCGTTTCGTCTCTATCGCGACGTCCCGCAATGGACGCCGCCGCTGGCGATGGACGCTCGCCGGCCGCTCGATCGGCGCAAACATCCCTTCTATCGTCATTCGGACGCGGCGTTCTTCCTCGCCCGGCGCGACGGCGCTGTGGTGGGCCGGCTGGCCGTGATCGACAACCGCCGTTACAACGAGTTCAACCACGAACGCACAGCCTTCTTCAACCTGTTCGAGTGTGAGAACGACATGGAAGCGTCGCGCGCGCTGTTCGACGCGGCTTTTGGCTGGGCGGCGGCGCGCGGGCTGAACAAGATCGTCGGGCCGAAAGGCTTCACCGCGCTGGATGGCATCGGCCTGCTGGTCAAAGGCTTTGAGCACCGCCCGGCTTTTGGCATTGCCTACAACCTGCCGCACTATCCGGCGCTGGTCGAGGCCAGCGGTTTCGACGTGGATGGGGAACTGGTCTCCGGCTATCTCAGCCCGCGCGCGCCGTGGCCGGAAAAGGTCGATCAGATCGCCGAGCGAGTCAGACAGAAGCGCGGGTTCCAGGTTGCGCGCTTTACGACGCGCCGCGAGTTGATGGCGTTCGCGCCGCGCCTGCGCGAGCTATACAACGCGGCGCTGCCGGGCACCACCGGCAACACGCCGCTGACCGACGACGAGGTTGCCATGATGGCCGGCCAGCTCAAGTGGTTTGCCGACCCGCGCCTGATCAAGATCGTGACCAAAGGCGACGAACTGGTCGGTTTTCTGTTTGCCTACCCCGATGTGAGCGCCGCGCTACAACGCTCCAAAGGCCGGCTGCTGCCGTTTGGCTGGCTCGACCTGCTGCTGGAACTCAGACGCACGAAATGGGTCAACATCAACGGCGCGGCGATAGTCGAGAAGCATCGCGGACTGGGAGGCACGGCGCTCCTGTTCAGCGAAATGCGCAAGAGCATCATCGAGGGCGGTTTCGAGCACGCTGAAATCGTGCAGATCGGCGTGGAGAACGAGCAGATGCAGCGCGAAATGCGCGACCTGGGCATCGATTTCTACAAGACGCACCGCTTGTATCGCCGGCTGTTGTGAGGGGCGACCATCGGTTGCGTCCCGGTCAGCCATAGCGCGCCGGATCGCTGGGCTGTCCCCACATCTGCCGGAATCGCTCGCGCGCATTGCCCGTGATGGCCGGCCCGTGGCTGAAGCAGGCGACTTTGAAATTCAGGCTGCTCACGCGCGCCAGGCTGCGCAGTGCTGTGGCGTAGTCCTCATACAGGATGCTTGGCCCCAGCCGGCCCATGTTGCTGGCCATGTCGCCGGCGAACAGCACCCCGCCCTCATGGGGCCACAGGAATGCCGCGTGTCCCTGAGTGTGGCCGGGGGTGTGGATGACTCGCAGATCGCCGGCAAAGGGCAACACCTGGCCGTCCTGCAAGTCGCGCTCGACAGGGGTCGCTTCGATATGGGCCGGAACCACGCGCAAGCTCGACAGCCTGACCAGCAGCCAGCGCACGATGCCCGGCCCCGGCCTGGCGGGCCGCATCACTTCGCCGCGCCGGGTGAGCGCCGCGTCAGCCGGGTGCATGTATGCCGCTGCGCCGGTGGCCTCTTTCAGCGCCTTCAGGCTGCCGGTGTGGTCGGCGTGCAGATGGGTCAGCAGGATGTGACGAATGTCCGTCGGCTGCCGGCCAAGCGCGCGCACGGCCGCGAGAATGCGCCCGACGGCGCCCGGCATGCCGGTGTCGATCAGCGTCAGATCGCCGGCGTCAATCAGAAAGACATTTACGATGCCGAGCGAGATGCCATAGACGCCCGGCGCGATCGTTTTGGCTGCCATCCTGTCACCATCCTGCCGCCTCATGGTCGGTCAGGCGACGCCTGGAACGCCGGCAGAAACGTGCGGTTGCTGAAGACTTCGTAGACATAGGTGAACGCCAGCCGGCGGCCGTTGCTGTAGCCGCCAATGACGTAGAACTCGGTGGGCAACGCCGCGATGGCGACGCCGCGCCAGTCGCCGATCAATGGCGTCTCGATCGGGGTCCAGCGGTCGGCCTGTGGATCGTAGCGTTCATTGAAGCCGACAAAGCCGGCCCATCCGCCGCCCACAGCGTACAGGCTGTTGCCCACGCGGGCGATGCCCGGCCCGCCCCGCGCAAGCTGCATGGGGGCGCAGGTGGACCAGGCGTCGCGGGCCGGCCAGTACACCTCGCACGTGGCGAACTCGCGGCCTTCGTCGTATCCGCCGATGACATAGATGCGGTCGTCGAACGCAGCCGCGCCGGTCAGGCTGCGCGGGGTCGGCATCGGCGCAATGGGACGCCACGTGTCGCCGGCGATGTCGTATGCAAAGCTATCGACGGCGCCGGGGTTGCTGGACTTGTCGCCGAACACGTACAGGTTGCCGCCGAGGGCGGCCATGCTGTGGCCGGTCAGCGGGGTTGGCAGCGGCCTGAGTGAGCGCCACACATTGGCGGCGGTGTCGAATGCTTCCAGCCTGTCGGTTGCAACGCCGTTGGCGGTCGCGCCGCCGGCCACGTAAATCAGATTGCCAACGGCAACCGCAGCCGCATTCCAGGCCGGCGTGGGCTTTGGCGCGCCCAGCGGCGCCCAGGTGTTGTTCCTGGGGTCGAACACCAGCACATCGCCCGATGCAGTTTGATTGGTCTCGCCGCCGATCACGTATACAAGGTTGCCCACGGCGACAGCGGCGCTGCGCGCGCGCGCAGCCGGCAGCGCGCTGCGCAGGTACCAGCGGGTGGCTTCGCCCGGCGCCAGCAGATCACTGCTCAATATGTTGGCGTCGATCAGGTCGGTGCCGTCGGCGCCCGGCGCGGCGTTGCCCCCCAGCGCAGGCAATGAGGCAAGGCTGCCGGCCACGATGAGCAGCAGGGTGGCGATGATCAGCGCGCGCCGCCACAGCGCCAGAGGCGGCAACGGTTGTGGGTTGGGCGCGACCGGCACGGGTGGCACTGTGCGCGGGATGGCGCGCGCGTCGGCGGGATTGGCCGGCGTTGCCGCAGGCGCTGTCGCCTCGGATGGGCTGTCTGTGCGGGGCGGGGGCTGGCCCTCTGCGACAGCGCGCTCTGTCGTCCCTTCGGCGACCGACTGTGCGGCGTCAATGGTTGCTGCGTCTGCTGCGGCGGCTGAGGCCTCGGATGGCGTATCTGCGACTGCCTGTGGCAGGCGAGTGGTCTCTGGTGTTGTGTCTGCCGGCTTGCCATTGGCCGGCGCAGCGGCCTGTTCTGTTGCCGGCCCGGCGACTGGCGCGACCCACCCGTTGCGCACGGCGATCATGGTCACTTCCACGCGCGATTGGGCCTGGAGCTTGGTGAAGATATTGCGCAGATGCACCTTCACCGTGTTGGGGCTGAGGTGGAGCTGCGCGGCGATCTCCTTGTTGCCGGCGCCTGTGGACAACAGCCGGACGACTTCAAACTCGCGCTCGGTCAGGGGTTCGCCCGCTTCTGCCATGCGAAGCATTATAGCGAGCGCCGGGTGTATTCATGGATAGATTTGTGCGCGCGCAAGTGTTGCCGTATGATGTGTCCGCGCAGATTGATCCAGGTTGCTTGCTCGTCACAAGCCGGATGTTGCGCCAGGCCATTTGCAGGAGGAATAACATCGATGCCATACCGTCGTCAGAGCGCATGCCGCAGCCTGCGCCGCAACGTGCATCGCAACCTGCGCCGCAACGTGTGCTGAAGCCGGCGACGCTCTCGATCGCAGGCCACGACGGGTTGTCCATCGCTATGGCGCGTCTTGCGCGCCTCATCCTGGTGTGCGGGCTGCTGCTGAGCACAGTGTGGACTGCGTCTGCGCTGCCGCTGACCCTTGCGCTTCAGGCCGCGCCCCAAAATGATCTGGCAGCGATCCAGACGGCGCTCGGATATGGCGAGCGTGGAGGCGATCGCAATGACGCTGACGAGATCACGCCGGCGCACACTGCGCCGGCCCCGTCGGACACTTCTGCCCCGCTGATTCTCCTGCTTCCGGCGCCGGTATCGTCTTCTGAGCCGGACGCCTCTGAGGCTGATTCACCACCCCCGGCGAGTGGCGCTGTCTTCAATCTCAAGTTCGACAATTACTTCACATGGTCGGCCGGCGCCACGCCGACGGGCACAGCGCAGTTCTGTTTCCCGGAGAAGAAGGTGTTGACGCGCACGTTGTACCTGCCTGTGGTGATGCAACAGGTCGCGCCGCCGGCCTGCGACACGTATCCCTACACCTACACGTTGAATGTCACGCCCACGACGGCCCTGACACTCGGCGGCTTCATCACGGTGCAACTGACGCATGCGGCGTTCTTCACTTCCGCGCGTCTGATGATCGAGGCGCTGCCGCCGGGTCAGTCCCTGCCGCCGGGCGCTGTGGATCGTTCAACGTTCTTCACACTTCGCGCGTGCAGCCTGGCCACAGGTGAACCCATTACCTGGTTCAAAGACCCGCCTGTGGCGACAATCGCATACACCGGATCGGTGATCGCCGGCCGGCTGGACGCGGATCGCATTGCGCTGGTCGGCCTGCCCGCGAACGGCGCGGCCTGGGGTTTGCAGCCACGCATCTCTGCGCCTGGATCGAACCCGGTCGTGGCCAACATCAACCGGACGGGGGATTACGGGTTGGCAGCCAGTCTGGCTGTGAGCAGTCCGGCGGCGGTTCTGCTCGCGCCGCGCATGGCAGGCGCGATCAGCAGCACAGCCACCTATACCCGCCCGGTGTGGACGCCGTTCTACACAGCCACGAGAACCATCACGTACACCGGCGGGCGGATCATGCTGGCTTCGACGCCGGATGGACGAGGCGATTTGTTCACCGACGACGCAATGACTGTCACGGTGCGCCAGCCGGGCGGAGTCATTACCCGCGCAGGCTGGTGGTTTGCGCCGCCGGTCAATGGTCTGGAACCAATCAGCGGGGTGATGTCGCGCCCGGCATTGGATGTGAGCGGGCTGCTCGTGACGGGTGTGAATGTGATTACCGTGACGTTGTACGACACGTGGGGCACGGTGACGCGAACGCAAGAGTACTGGCTGACGACGGACAACAGCCTGGCGGCAGGCGGCAATGGGTTGCAGGGCAACTTTGACGCCGGCCGGCATTTTGGCGGGAACTATCCGACGGCCATCGCCGAACACCACGTCGATCTGGTGACGGGCAACTTCATCTGGGATGAGATGGACTTGTCGGTGGACGCGCCGCGCGGGACGCCGATCCGGCTGACCCGGACGTACAACGCGCAGGACGGATCGAGCGGCGTGTTTGGGCGAGGCTGGTCGTCGGCGTATGACATGCGGTTGAGCGAGGAACTGGATGGTGTGACGGTGATCGTGCGCCGGGCCGACGGCCAGCGCGCAACGTTCCGCAGGAGCGGCGCGGTGTATGTTCCCGGCGCCGGCGTGTTCGATTCGTTGGACAGGGCGGGCGGGACATGGGTGCTGACCGAGTTCCGCACGCGGCTGCGCTACGTGTTCAGCGACACCGGCACACTCGTCAACATCAAAGACCCCTACAACAACGCGCTGACTGTGACCTACAACATTGTGGGACATCCGACCGGCCTGATCGATCCGGCGGGCCGGCCGTACACAATCACCACGGATGCGTCGGGGCATATCACCGGTATCGTGGATGTGGCGGGACGGGCTTTGACGTACACGTATGCCGGCGACGCGCTGATCGGTTTCCGCGATCTGCGCCAGCAGCCGGTGACGTACACGGTGGAGAACGGCCGGGTGACGCAGATCGAAAATGCGCTGGGCGTGGCGCGCCGCGTCAGCTATGACGAGTTCGGCCGGGTGACGGGTTTGACCGACGGCGACGGCTACACGGTGTGGATGCAGCACAGGCCGGAGACGAACGAGACGCTGTATCGCAACGCCGAAGGCGGTGTGACAACGATTCGCTACGACGCGCGAGGCCGGCTGACCTCGGTTGTGGAGTCGGGTGGCGGGCAGGCGACGTATGCCTATGACCTGCACGATCAGACCACGCGCCTGTCGCAGTTGATAGTATCCGATCCGATCTCCGGGGCGCGCTGGGTGACGGCGACCTATGGCTATGACTCAGGGCGGATGATTTCGGCCACGGATTTCAACGGGTTCACCACCACCTACGGCTATGTGGCGGGGTTCGACGCGCCGATCACGGAGACCAACGCCGCCGGCCAGGTTTCGGTGTACAGCTATGCGCCGGGCACGAGCGATCTGACGTCGTGGGTGCGGCGCGCGCTCGATGGGACGCCGCTGGTCACGCTGACGATACAGCGCAACAGCGCTGGCCAGCCCATCACCGTTGCGAATGGGAGCGGCGCGCAGGTCGTGGCGGCATACGACGGGCCGCGCGGCGAGCTGAGCGCGCTGAGCGACGCAGCCGGCGCGGTGCGCTACGAGTACAACGACATCGGCCAGGTCGCGCGGCGCACCGACGCAAATGGCGACAGCATCACGATGCGCTGGGAAGGCGACGCGCTGGTGAAGAGTGTGACCGACGCGCGAGGCGGCACGGTGTCGTACAGCTATGACGCAGCTTCGCGCCCGGTGCGAGTGACGAACCGGCGCGGATATACCACGGTGTACACCTACAGCGCGCGGGGGGATTTGCTGGCCGTACAGGATGCTGAAGGCGGCGTCACGGCCTATGTGTACGACGGACGGCAGCATCGCATTGCCATGATCGATCCGCGTGGCGCGCTGCCCGGCGCAACACAGGCGCAGGCGAACCGTTACACGACGTGTTATTCATACACCGAGCGCGGCGACCTGGTCTATGTCGATCCGCCGGCGCTGGGCAGGACGGTCTATGGACGCGACCTGGCCGGGCGGGTGGTGACGCTGACCCAGCCGAACGGGCAGACGATCTTCTACGATCTGGACGCGCAGGGCCGGCCGGTGACGACAACGCAGATCGTGGACACGATCGGCGGGGCGCAGGTCGCGCGCTCGGTCAACACCTATGACGCCAAAGGCCGGCTGGAACAACAGCTCGATCCGCTGGGCCGGCTGACCACATTCACCTACGACGCGGCCGATCATCTGCTGCAGGTGATTGCGCGGGCGGTGTCCGCGCCGGCCGATCCGCTGTCTCAGGTCACCACATACACATACAACGCAGCCGGCCAGCGCGCGACGATGATCGCGGCGGATGGCGGGGTGACGGGTTTCGTCTACGACGCCGCAGGGCGCCTGACGCATCGGACGCAGACGATCACGGGCGCATGGCTGACCGACACGGCGGACGTGGCGACAACGACAACCGTCTACGACGCGGCCGGCAATGTGACGCAGATCATCGACGCCAACGGCCATGCCATCACGCGCGCCTATGACGCCAACCGCAATGTGCTGACCGAGCAGTTCGCTGACGGACAGGTGATCAGCTACACCTACGACCTGGAGAACAACCGTGTGGCGCGAACGGAATTGCGCCGGACGCAGGACATCTCGAATCCGTCCATCATCACCTACACCCCGCAGGCGACCTGGCGCTGGTTCTACGACGGCATGAACCGGGTGATCAGCGAGACTGATCCGTATGGTCACGTGACGCGCTATCGCTATGACGCGGCGGGTAATCTGATCAGCGTGACCAATGCGCTGAGCGAGACAACGCTGTATGTGTACGACGCGGCCAACCAGAGGGTGCGGCAAACGAACCCGGTCACGGTCGCGGCGCTGACGCACCCGTCGATCACGTTCAGCTACGAGGGGTACGCGCAGGCGCCGGCGGATGTGCTGCCGGGTGTATGGATCACCTACGACGCGGGCGGGCGCAGGACAGCCGCGCAGGATGCGCGCGGGCAGGTGACGCACTTTGCCTACGACGGGCTAAACCGGCAGACGCTGATGACATACACGCTTGCCGCAGGGCAGGTGTTCACCGAGACGCGGCAGTATGACGCGGGAGGCAACCTGCTGGTGGTGACGGCGACCGATGGGATGCGCCACACGCGATACGCTTACGACGTTTTTGGCCGGCCGGCGCTGATCACATCGAGCGAGGGAGTCACGCAGGCGCTGGGATATGACCGCATGGGCCGGCTGGTGACGCGCACAAACGGGCTGGGCCAGACATGGGTGACGACGTATGACAGGCTGGGGCGTGTGGAGCGGGTGACCGATCCGCTCGGTCACGCGACGCGCTATGGCTATGACAAAGCCGGCAACCGGGTGGTGATCACCGACGCGAACGGGTCGGTGACGCGCTACGACTATGACGCGCGCAACCGGTTGGTTGCGGTCCGGCAATGTCTGACTCTTGTTGCTTCCTGCGAGGGAGCGGGAAGCGCGGCGATCACGCAGTACGGCTTCGACAGTCTGGGCAACCGGGTGGCGATTACCGACGCGAACGGAAATGCGACATGGACGGCCTATGACCTGCTGCATCGCGTGGTGAGCGAGACGGATGCGCTGGGGCATTCGTGGGTCTATACATACAACGCGCTGCGGCTGGAGCAGACAGCGGACCCCAGGGCGCAGGTCGCCGCGCACCGCTATGATCCGCGCGGGCTGAGGACGCACATTGACTACGCCGACGCGGCTACGCCGGATGTGACATTCGGCTATGACCTGAACGGCAACGTGACGTCGATCGCGTCGGCGGGGCTGGGCGCGATCGAGGCGGTGTACGACGGGCTGAACCGGTTGACGCATGTGCGCGACGCGCTGGGGCGATGGATGACGAGCACCTGGGACGCCGTGGGGAACGTGACGGGGCTGGTCTACCCGGACGGGGCGCAGGTGACGTATGTGTATGATGAGGACAACCGGCTGGTTGGGCTGACGGACGACGAAGGGCAAACGACGACGTTCGGCTACGATGACGCGAACAACCTGGTCGAGACGGTGACGCCCGCGCTGACGACGACGCGGCGGTACGACGGGGCGTCGCGGCTGACGGGGGTGTGGCACACGACGGCGAGTGACGTGGTGATGTCGCACACGCTTGGGCTGGATGGTGTGGGGAATCGGGTGACGGTGACGGAGCAGTATTCGGCGGTGACGAATGTGAAGGTGTACGGCTACGACGCGCTGAGCCGGCTGGTGACGGCATCGGAGCGCTACGCAGGGAACGCGATCACGAGCACGTGGGCGTACACGCTGAACGGCAACCGGACGGAGCAGGTCACGAACCGGGGCGGGGTGTGGGTGACGACGACGTGGGCGTACAACGCGGCGAACCAGGTGGTGAGCGAGACGGACGGAACGCGCAATACGGCATACGAATACGACGCGGCCGGCAACCGGATCGGCGAATGGTTGAACGGCAGCCGGGTGGCGACCTGCACGTATGACGCGGAGAATCGCCTGGTTGGCTTTGTGAGTCTGAGTGTCACGCAGGCAATGGCCTACGACGGGCTGGGCCGGCGGGTGGTGTTGAGCGAGGGAATACGCAACACGCAATACCTGTACCGCGATCTGTCGTGGCAAATCGTGGGCGTGAACGAGGATCAGTACATTCGGGCCGGGCGGCAGTTGGCGCAGGCGGAGGTGGGCGGGGCAGATTACTGGTTTGCCAACGACGCGCTGGGGAGCGTGGTGGGGCTGGTGGACGCGGGCGGCGGTGTGGCGCAGCGGAGCTTCTACGCGCCGTTCGGGGAGATGGTGGACGCGACGTAGAGACGCGCTGCGGCGCGTCTCTACTTTGGGGCGCGGTATCTGGACAGCGCGACGGCGGCGTGGCTGACGCTGGACCCGTATCGCGGCGACGGGGTGAATCCGGCGAGCCTGATGCGGTATCAGTTCGCCGGCAACAATCCGGTGACGGTGTATGACGTGGACGGGTACTATGGCGCGCAGCCGGCGTTGATGAACGGGGGATACGGGGGCGGGACGCCGGCGCCGCCCGGCCCGCCGGTGAGCGGTGGGGGCAGGGTGAACCCGCCGGCGCGTTCAGCCGGGCTGGGGGAGGTGGTGGCCGGCGGGGAGGATGGCTTTGATGAGGGGGCGTGGGCGCAGGAGCAGCAACGGCAGGCAAGGATAGGCGCCAACAGAGCCAGGACCAGACCTGTTGCTCAACGCTGTGCCAGGAGCATGCAGGGGCAGGGCGACTGCGTGGAGATGTTTGCGCCGCGCCCTGAAGAACAGATGATCTACGACCTGTGGTACTTTGCGAACACGCCGCAAGCGAAAGCCATCAAGACGTTGCTCGAGGCGAGCGCCAGGTCGTTGCGCTCCGAGTCAGAAGAGATGCGGTTTTGGGGAGGATCTGTCAGTGCAGTTGCGGCATATGTTGGCTGGTACAACTACGTGAAGAAAGATGCTCCACTGGATGTGAAGGGGCAGTATCGGCAACGATATGGTGTCGCTGCCACATCCTCAATGAACATGTTCGGAGATGGCTGGACAACCGAACTGTCAGGCAACTTGTTGTATGGCTATGTCGGCAGACACGTCGGCTTCACCGCAGGAATCCTTGAAGCTGGCGCAGGTGTTGCTCAATTTCAGGATCATTGCCTCGAAGCAAACAGACCGGGGTTGGTTGGGCCTGGCGCAGATGGCTGCCGTATTCGTAATCGCAATCCTGCAACGTGGGATCAACCGGCAGATCAAGCCGAGATCAGGGTCGGCATAGAGTTGTACGAGCGACACGGCGACATGTTTTCAGAGTCGCCGGATGTTACGCCCGAAAAACTTCGCCTGCTTGAAGAAGTTCTAGCCAAGTATCGGAGTGATATTCCGAAGCAGTGAAACGTATCTCTGCGGAGAAAGGGTGGTCGGACATGATGAGACGCAACAGCATGGTTGTTTGGATGGTGATTGCTTCAGTGCTGTTCGAGGTCGGCGTTGTTGGGTGTCATCGTGGCAATTGTGAGATGCCTCAGCATGTGCTTGAGCAGTTGCTTATCGATGAGAGTGCCTACCCGTCCGGGTGGGTTAAAGGCAGATCTGCTCATGGAGAGGCGTCAGCCGAATACTTTGAGACGAGCCGTGAGAACATCGTCAATCCGTTCAGCGCAGCGCCCGGCGTGACATCTATCCAGTTCATCTGGCGCTATTGCACAATGGCTGAAGCAGGACGGCAGTACGCGGCCAGAGTGCAGGGATATGAGGCAAGAGGAAGCAACCTCAGCTACAGGAGCAGGGTCTCATTTGTGAGTTCGAAAGCTCAGGAGTTCATAGTCTTCTGCGGCCGTTTTGCCGACTCGTCGCGTGAATTGTGCAATGCAGTAGGACTGTATGGGCTGTATGTCATGGAGGTGTCCGGCCATATCGATGGCAAACACATGACATACGCCGACTTTGATCGGGTGTTGGCAGCGGCAGATGGCAAAATGGCGCAGGTGCTTGTGAATTCACCAGCAGCCACACCCACGCCGGGGCCTTGAAAAGCAACGTCGCAGGACTGGGGGTAGAGCGCTGCCGGTGGTGTTCGACGCGCCTTCTACGCGCCGTTCGAGGAGATGGTGGACGCAACGTAGAGACGCGCTGCGGCGCGTCTCTACGTTGGGGCGCGGTATCTGGACAGTGCAACGGCGGCGTGGCTGACGCTGGACCCGTATCGCGGCGACGGGGTGAATCCGGCGTCGCTGATGCGGTATCAGTTTGTGGGCAACAACCCGGTGACGGTGTATGAGGTGGACGGGTACTACGGGGCGCAGCCGGCGCTGATGAACGGCGGGTATGGGGGCGGGACGCCGGCGCCGCCGGGCCCGCCGGTAAGTGGTGGGGGCAGGGTGAACCCGCCGGCGCGTTCGAGTCTACGACGGCGCGCGATCGATCACACAAGTGAAATGGCTTGGCGAGACTTCGATGCGCGCGTCGGACCGCAGCGCAATGACGCCGGCGTGCGCGTCGCTGTTCAGCACATCGCGCGCTTCTTCGATGGCGGCAAGTTTCAGATCGGTCAGATCACCGCACAGGCGTTGCACGGCCCGGCGCAGGGTGGCGCGTTGCAGGCCGGCCGGCAGCGCCTGCCAGGCTCGACGATCAAACGTCAGGCGCTGAGGATCGCGCGGCGCTGCGCGCCAGAGCGTCTGGGAGAGCGCCTGTTCGGCGGCGTATTCGATGATCTCAAGATCGGCGGCAGCGGTGTCTGCCAGGCGGGCAAGCACGGCGCGAATGCCGGGGTTGTACTGCTCCAGCAAAGGCAGCAACTCGCGCCGCACGCGATTGCGCAGGTAGTCCGCAGTCTCATTGGTCTCGTCGAGACGCGGGTGAAGCTGTCGCGCCTGGCAGTACGCAAGCACTTCTGCGCGCGTGACCTGGAGCAGCGGGCGAATCAAATACACGCCGGGCGCGAATGGATGGGGGCTGAGCGGTTGCATGCCGCGCAGGCCGGTGAGGCCGGCGCCGCGAATCAGGCGCATGAGCACGGTCTCTGCCTGATCGTCGGCGTGATGGGCCACGGCGATCAGCGACGCGCCGAACGCATGCGCAGTGCGCGCCAAAAAGTCATAGCGGGCGCGCCGCGCGGCAACCTCGATGGATGCGCGGGTCGCAGTTGCGAGGCCGGCTACATCGGCCTGCTCGCCGAAGAACGGCGCGCCGCGCGCGCTGGCAAATGCGCGGGTGAACTCGGCGTCGGCGCGACCGGCTTCGCCGCGCAAGCCGTGGTCGAGGTGCGCGACGGCGGGCGTCAGTCCAAGCGCGTCGGCCTGCGCCAGGATGGCGTCGGCCAGGCACAACGAATCAGGCCCGCCGGAGACGGCCACCACGACCGGGGTCGGGTGACGCTGGAATAGCTCCGCTCTTTGGCGGCGGGCGCGCGCCGCGTCGAAGGCGCGTTGCACGCGCAACCACACGCGCTGGCGGATGGCGTCACTGGCGCCGGACATGGCATGGCCGCTCAAAGCGCCCGGATGTCGCCGGCGACCTGGACGGTGACGGGCACACCTTCGATTTGATCCGGGATGCCGTCGTCAGCGCTGTCCGGGTTGGCAGCGGGATCGAGCGTCACCGCGCGGCGCACGCCGACCACCAGCACGGGACAGCGCGCGGCGTCCGGGTTGGCCGCAGCCGAGGTCGGAGCCGGCGTGGCAGGCGGCGGACTGGGCGGCTCAGAGGACGATCCGGCGGGCGGTGTTGTCGGGGCCAGGCCGATGCCGACGCTGACGACGTTGGCTTTGCGGAGCAGCGCCGCTTCGTGCCGCGCCTTGACCTGGCGCACATAGTCGAGGGTCAGCCTGACGCTGGCTGCAGACTGGCGTTGGATTCGGGCTGGCTGCTTCATATCCTGATGATACAGCCAAAGGCCGCGCTGTGTGGTGTGTGGGCAGGGCTATTTGGCCGGCAGCGCGCGCGGCGATGAACGTCCCTTCCCCAGCAGACTGCGCTCTTCCCATGCCACCAGCGCCGGCACTGCGATAAAGATGGATGAATATGTGCCAGCGATCAATCCAACGAGCAGGATGGCCACAAACTGGCGGATGCTGTTTCCGCCAAACAACAGAAGCGCTGTGGTGACGAAGACGTTGGTCAGCGAGGTTACGATGGAGCGGTGCACGGTTTGCACCAGGCTGCGCGACACGATCTGGTGGAAAGGCTCGCCGCGATAACGCGGCAGATTCTCACGGATGCGGTCGAACACCACAATTGTGTCCTGGATCGAGAAGCCCACGATGGTCAGCATGGCCGTCAGGAACAGCACATCGGCCTCCCACCCCAGGATTGCGCTGAACAAGGCCATGGCGCCGCCGGCCACCAGAATATCGTGTATCAGCGCGAGGATGGCGCACAGGCTGTAGCGGAAAGGATGCGGCATCTTGCGGAAGGAGTACCAGATGAACAACAGAATGGCCGCCACAGCAGCCAGCACGGCCAGCACGGCAGCGTTGGCCACTTCGCGGGCGACCTGGGGGCTGACTGAATCCACGCTCGATTGCGCGCGATCCAGTGGGCCGACTGCTTCTGCAATACGGGTCAGCAGCGTTTCGTTTTGCTCGCCGGCCAGGAACGTGGTGCGCACCTGCCACAGGTTTTCTTCCGGCGCGCCCAGCCGCGACACTGAGGGATTGTTGAGGCCGAACGCATTGAAGGCATTGCGCAGGCTATCCTCACTGACCGGGCTGTTGAACTTCAGGACAAAGCGGCTGCCTTCGCGGAAATCGACGCCCAGGCGCCATGGGGAATTGGTCGGCGATGTGATGACATTGTAGAGCATGGCGATCACGCCGGCCAGGATGACGATCAGCGAGAACGCGAAGGCATAGCGGCGATTTTGAACAATTGAAAACAACATGAACTTCACCTGAAGGCTGCGCGCAGGGCGGCGCGCTTCAAATTCCCAGCAGCGCCTTGCGCGCTTCAAACATCTCGCTTTGTTGGATGAGCGCCTGTCGCATGACTGTGCGCGTCACCACCATGGCCGAGAAGAGGCTGATCACAATGCCCAGCGCCAGGGTGATGGCGAACCCTTTTACGGCGCTGGCGCCAAATGTGTTGCCGAAGAGGAAGAGAATGGCGCAGATGATCAACGTGCTGAGGTTGGAATCACGGATGGACAACCAGGCGCGCTGGTAGGCCGTCTCAACGGCGCCGCGAATGGTGCGCCCGCCGCGCACCTCTTCCTTGAATCGTTCAATCACCAGCACATTGGCGTCTACGGCCGACGCCACGGATGACAGGAAACCCACGATGCCGGGCAGGGTCAGGGTCACCGGCAGCAGGATGAAAATGGCCATTGTGCTGAGGCCGAAGAAGGCCAACCCGATGGCGCTGATGACGCCGAGCACGCGATAGTACAGCAACAGGAAGAGGATGAGCGTTGCCAGGCCGATCAGGCCGGCGATGAAACTGCGGCGCACCGAATCGGCGCCCAGGGTCGCGCCCACATCGCGGATGCTCTCGATCTTCAGCGGCACCGGCAGCGAGCCGTAGTTGAGCAATGTGGCCACCTGGCGCGCCTCGTCAATGGTGTAGTTGCCCCGAATGCTGCCGCCCTCGGTCAACACGTCCTGAATGATGGGACAGGACTGCACGATGCCGTCCAGCACGATGCACAGGGGTTGCTGGATGCGTCGGGAGGTGAACTCGCGGAATGACGCCTGCGCTTCCGGCTTGACCTGGAACAACACGACGATCTGACCAGTGCTGGCGTCGGGCCGGGCGTTGCTCTCCAGAATTTCGCCGGTGAAAGCGGTCTGATAGACCACTGTGTTGGTGGGCAGATCGGTGACGGCTGTGACCGGCCGGCCAATCTGCGAGGTGGCCGGGTAAAGCAGTCCCTGATAGAGGCCGAACGTGGTCGAAATAACCTGCCCGGCCTGCGGCGGGTTGCGTGTCCCGTCCACGAACTCGAGCTGGCCGGTTTTCTGGATGAGGTCAATAGCGAGTTGCGGATCGGTGATGCCGGGCAGTTCCACCAGGATGCGATCTGTGCCCTGGATTTGCACGGTGGCTTCGGTGACGCCCAGTCCGTTGACGCGGCCTTCGATGATCTGACGGGCCGACTCCAGCGATCCTGTCACGAGCTGGCTGCTCTCCAGGTTGGCGGCAAGCAGCACCTGCAATCCGCCCTGCAAGTCCAGACCCTGTTTGATCTGCAAGTCGCGCGCGCGCGGGTCCTGCCAGAATACGAGGTTCTTGAGGAATTCGGGCTTGGGGATGGGTGAAACAATGAATGCGGCGAACAGTCCGAGCGCGCTGACGACGACTAAAGTGATGAGGTTGCGTTCACGCATGCAAGGGCACCTTCGTTCATTGAACCGTGTTGCGCAGAACTCGCCCGCAGCCGGCAGGGACGGGCCACGCGTGGCCTGGGGCAGCGCAAGCGCAGATTATACTACTCCCGGCCCGGTATAATGCTGCAGTTTTGACGCGCCTGCGCTGTGCGCGGCGCGTGTTTGGAGGTAATGAGTGATGGCAGATGTGAAAGATGTGACATCCCAGGCGGCGCCTGACACGGTTGAACTGGAGAACCAGGCGCGCCAGGCGTTGCGCGAAGTGTACGACCCCGAACTGGGCATGAGTGTGATGGAACTGGGCTTGATTCGCAAATTTGACTGGCAGCCGGACAAGGTGGAAGTGACGATGATCCTGACGACGCCGTTCTGTCCGTATGGGCCGGCCCTGATCGAGCAGGTGCGCCAGAAAGTGCAGGAAGTGACGCGGCGCGTCACGACAATCACGATGGGGCTGGAAATGTGGGAGCCGTCGATGATGGAAGATCAGGCGGCGGCAAACTGGGGCTTGTATTACTGACGCGATGTCGGGGCGCCCCTGACGCGCCCCGGCGCATTTCTATCCGCGTTGATGCGCATCCTGTCGCCCCAGCGACAGCGCGCTGGCCAGTGCGCTGGACAGCGCGTTTCCTCCGGCGCACACGATCAATCCCACCCCTACGCTCAGCCCTGCGCTCAGCAGGCCGGACATCAGCAGCGGCCCGGCAAAGATGGCAAAGTTCGCCACGCTGAGCTGGGCGCTGACGAAACTTTCGTAGCGATCAGGCGGCGCGTTCTCCACGACCAGCCCGAAGGCGGTCACCTGAAACAGCCCGCTGGCCAGGCCGCCGATCGCCCCGGCCGCCCATGTGGCCGGCAGGTTTTGCGCCAGGGCCAGCACGAGCATCTGGGCGCCGATGCCGGCTCCGCCCAGGGCAAACATGCGCTGGTTGCCGAACCGGCGCACCAGGCGCGGAATGATTGCGCCCATGGCAGCCAGAGCGAGCCAGTACACCGTGATGTACCAGCCATAGGCGGTGTCGCTCGCGCCCAGCTCGCGCACCAGCTTGAGCGGGATAAGCGGCGCGGATGCGTTGAGCGCCAGTTGCGCGGCCAGTGTGACAACCAGATAGCGCGCAGCCGGCCCATGCTTCAGGATGTCGCCCAGATCTCTGGCTGCCGATTGGCGGGCAGGCGATCTGGCCGGCGCGGGCAGCGGCTTCACCGCGCTGAAGATGAAGATTTCGACGATGCCGGCGGCGATCACCACCCCGCAGGCCACAACGTAGTTGACTGGCATTTCCAAGCGGTCGAGGATGACGGCCATGGCCGGCGTGCCGATCGCCATCGCCAGTCCCAGACCTGTCCAGCGCCCGCCCATCAGCACTGCAACCCGCTCGGCCAGCGTCACTTTGGGCAGGAACGCGAAGAAGGTGACCTGCACGACGCCAATGATGAGGTTGATTGCCAGCGCGGCGGCGACCAGCGCCTCGGCCTGGTGATCCGGCAAGAGCAACACCAGCGGAATCAGCGCGAGCGACAGGCGCGACAGAAAAACCGGCGCGATGAGCGCGCGCATGGCATTTGGCGCGCGCTGGAGATACCAGCGGGCCAGCACGCTGGCAGTCGTCAACGCCAGCGCCGAGCCGGAAGTCAACACGCCCAGCAACAGCGGCGAGGCGCCCAGTCGCGTGGCGAGCACCGGCACGTATTGCTGCTGGATGACGACAAACGGCATCACCCACATCACCTGGATGATGAACAGGCGCTCATTGCGGCGGATCTGCCTGGCGAGCGCAGGCTCCAGGCTGTATGGGGTGGCTGCCATGATGGATCGCCTGTCTGGACAGGCCGCTAGGAGTTGTCAGGAATTGGGGGCGAGCATGAATCGCTCGAACGCCTCGGCGGTCCAGGGAAGGGCCGGCTTGAAGAAGTGCGCGTAAATGGCCTCGGCGTAGACGCGGATTTCGTGCTGCGCTTCTTCGGCCATGCGCAGGCGCAGGAAGTGCATCAGGTTGTGCGCGTCGGTTTTGGCGACCCAGGTGTAGTACACCGCGAAGCCGGGCAGGAAGATGCGGGCCAGCTCGCGGGCCACGCCGGCTTCCAGCGCCTGTTTGTACAGCGCGTATCCGCGCGCGTAGTGTTCGGCCAGGGCGTCGAACAAGGGTTGCGCTTCCGCCTCGCTCAATTCGCCCAGGCTGGCCTGCTTGTTCGATGGGGACTGCCTGCGCCAGACAGCCGGCATGTAAAAGTCGTTTTCCTCGAAAGCGACATAGCGCCCCGATTGCGCGTTGAAATTCCACGTGCGATGCCGCACCCACTGCCACCAGGTGACCACCGGCGCGCGGACGCGGAATTTGAACTCCACTTGCTCGAACGGGCTGGTGTGCCGGTGCTCCATCAGGTAGAACAACAGCTTCTTGTCCCTGTCGCCGCCTTTGCTCTCGCCCAGAAAGGATGCGCGCGCCGCGTTGACGATGGCCAGATCGTTGCCCATCAGGTCCTGCAACTCGACCCAACCCTTGTCCAGCACGTTCACGCGCTTGCCGATCAACCCGGCGCCGGGCGCGGGCGCATCCATAGCCATTGTTGTAATTGCTCCTTCGAGAGGTAGACGCTATTGTAGTGGATGAGATGTGCGCCGGCCCGCTCTGCTATGATTGCTGGCTTAAATCAACCGGTGTTGTGCGCTTCGCCGGCGATTTGTCTGGGGCCGGCGGAGCATATGGAGGTGTGAAGTCATGTCTGACGGCGCCGCGTTGGATGCATTTGCCGATGAAGTCAGCCGGCCTGACCGCGAGGTTGATCTGGCCCGCGCCGCGCTGGTGATGGGCGCCTTTGAGTATCCCGATCTCTCGGTCGAACACTACCTCAAGCGCCTGGACGAACTGGCTGTTGCAGCCAGGCCAGCCCTTTCCGCAGCCGATTTGCCGTCGCTGGCTCTGGCGCAGTATCTGTTCAAACGGGCTGGCTTCACCGGCAACCAGGATGATTACCTTGACCCGCGCAACAGCTTTCTGAATCAGGTGCTCGACCGCCGGCTCGGCATTCCCATCACGTTGTCGCTGGTGTACATCGAAGTGGCCCGGCGCATGGGGATCGATGCCGAGGGCGTGGGGTTGCCCGGTCATTTCATTGTGCGCTCGCGGCTGGACCCTGAGAACGCGTCGGCCCAGGGCGGCGATGACGCCGGCGACACCGATGCCGTGATCTACCTCGATCCATTCAACGGCGGCGCGCTCATGGAGGAAGAGGATTGCATCGAGCGGGTGCGCGCCATCACCGGCGGCAAACTGCCGTTCAACCATGCGTTTCTGTTCCCCGTGGGCGCGCGCTACATTCTGAACCGCATGTTGAACAACCTTAAAAACGCATACGCCAGCCGGCAGGATCTGGAGCGCGCCCTGCGCGTGGTGGAGCGTTTGCTGGTGCTGAACCCCAACGATCCCGACGAGACGCGCAACCTGGGTCTGCTCCACGCCGGGCTGGGACACACCCGTCAGGCGCTAGCGGCGTTGACGCGCTATCTGGAATTGCGGCCCGAAGCGCCGGACGCCGCCGCAATTCGCGGCCACATCGTTGCGCTCAGTGGGCGGCTGGCGCGCTGGAATTGACCCACTCGCAGGCTCTAAACCTGCGGAAGCGCGCCTGACCTTCAGGCCTGGTTGCGGACGGCGCGCGCTGCCAGCCAGAGCAGCGCGCCGCTCGCGGCCAGGTAGCACACTGTCAGGATCAGGAAGGGCGCGGGCAGCACGATCCCAGCAGACGATGCCGGGAAAGGTCCGATCGTCAGGGTGAGCAGGTTGCCGGTGTTCACAAAGTTTGCCTCTGACGTGACCAGCGCGCCGACAGGACTGAGGCTGATGAGCGCGACGAACACAGCCGTCAACACGGGCGCGCCGCCAGAAGCGCCGGCCCGGGTCCCCAGGCCGGCCAGCGCCGGAAACACGAGTATGGCCAGCGCCGACAGGCCGATGACGATGCCCACAACGACTGAATAGGTGATGACAGTTGCGCTGAGTGTGCTGCTGGCGCGGCTCGAGACGAACAGGCCCAGCGTGGTGAAGAGCGCAGCCGACGCCAGGATGACGCACAGCGCAGCCGCGAATTGAGCCGGCTCTATCCCGCCCAGCAGGAATGCCAGACTGAACAGGGGAAGGGTTGCCAGCGCCAGCAACAGAATATAGCCGAGGGCGGGAATCAGTTTGCCCCACACAATCTGGCGCGGGCTGAGCAGGGTGGTTTTGAGAAGGCCGAAGGTGTGACGCTCGCGCTCGCCGCTGATGGCGCTCACGGTGAACGCCGGCGCCACGAAGCTGACCAGGACGATGAGCAGGCCGAACACCACGTAGAACAAAGCCGATCCCACCTGGCTGTAGTTGCCCACCCCCGAAGCAGGGTTGGCCAGCGACACGCCCATGTACAGCAGGAGCGTGATGCCACTGACGATGGAGATGTACACAGTCAGCACTGCGCCGGCCCGCGCGCTGCGCATATAAGCGCGCAACTCCCTGGCCATCAGCGGGTTGATCCTCAGGTTCAGCTTTGCCATGCGCGCCGCCATTCCATCATCCGGTTTGCGCCGGCCCATTCAGGCCGGCCAGGATTTTTTCCAGCGAGTCCGCCTGCTCGCCGAACGAGACCACCTGAACGCCGGCGCGCATCAGGTGACGCAACAACTCTGTGGCGTCGCTGTAATCTCCGCCAAACACGATCTGCATTTCTTTTAGCGCATAAAGCGCGTCTGCGGCAGCCTCATCTTCACGGTGCGCGGCCGCATGGGGCATCGCCTCGCTGCGCGATGGGGCAAGCCGCACGTCTACGACGCCCGGCCCGGTGCGCGCATGGTTGATCGCCATCTCGACATTGCCGAAGAACTTGACGACGATGATGCGATGGGGGCGCAGGCGGGCGCAGATGGCTGAGCTTTCGCCGGCGACGAGGATGCGGCCGCTCTCCATGATGGCGATATGCGAGCACATGTCTTCCAGCTCGGCCAGGATATGCGAGGTAACCACGATCGTCTTGTTCATGCTGCGCAACTCTTTGAGCAATTCGCGCAGTTCGACCCGCGCGCGCGGGTCGAGGCCGGCGGTGGCATCATCGAGCAACAACACTTGTGGATCGTGCACCAGCGCGCGGGCTATTCCAAGCCGCTGGCGCATCCCGCGCGTCAGTTTGTCCACCGGCTCGTTTCCGCGGTGCGCTAGATCGACCAGAGCCAGCAGGTCGCCGGTCAGCGCAGCGCAGTCGCTGGCCGGCACGTCGTAGCACGCGGCGAAAAACGTCAGGTATTCGGCGACCGTCATATCCGGATACACGCCGCTCACATCCGGCAAATAGCCAACCAGGCGCCGGACGCGGGCGGCGTGACGGCGGATGGATGCGCCGCCCACCAGCGCATCGCCGCTGGTCGGCGGCAGCAGCGTGGCCAGCATCTTGATGAGTGTGGTTTTGCCCGCGCCGTTCGGGCCAATGACGCCAAATATCGAGCCGGCGCCGACCTGGATCGACAGTCGATCCACCGCCGTCTTCTTGCCAAAAACTCTGGTCAGCTCCCTGGTCTCGATCATGATGGATCAGATCAGCCGGCCTGGCAACGCTTCAGCGTGAGCATTTACCCGGCTTGTTGAAAGGCCTGCACCACGCGCCGCAGGCCGTCTTCCAGCGAGGTGCGCGGCTGGTATTTGAGGCGTTCCTGGGCGCGTGACAGGTCGGCGCTCATGCGCGACACGCCGCCGCTCTCGGCAGTGACATGCAGCGCGGTCAGCGACTTGCCGAGCACCCGGCCAACGGTCTCCACCACGGCGTTGATGCTCGTGCCCGCGCCGCTGCCGACGTTGATGGTCAGCCGGTTGACGTTGGGCGCGCTGGCGGCGCTGACCAGCGCGCTGACCACATCATCCACGTAGACAAAGTCGCGCGTCTGCTTGCCGCTGCCATGCACGATGATTGAGCCGCCGCTGAGCGCCTGGCGCACGATGGCCGGTATCACCGGCGGATGCGAAGCGCGAAATAGCTGGCCCGGCCCGTAAGCGTTGAAGATGCGCAGGGCGACCGTCTCGATGCCCCACAACGCGCCGATCGTATGCACATAGTATTCGGCGGCCAGCTTGCTCACGGCGTAGGGCGAGGCGGGGTTGGGGATGCACGTTTCGCGCAGCGGCTGCTCGGCTTGTTCGCCATACACAGCCCCCGATGATGCAAGCACTACCCGCCGCACGCCGGCGTCTCGCATGGCTTGCATCAGGGCTACTGTGCCGCCCACGTTCGTGTCGTTGTAATCTTTGGGATACAGCACCGACTCCGGCACCGACACGCGGGCTGCCAGGTGGTAGACACAATCCACGCCCTGCAATACGGACCAGAGCTTGGGCACATCGGCTACGTCGCCGCGTGTGAAGTGCGCCGCCGGGTCAAGCCGGGACGGGTCGCCGCTGCTGAGGTTGTCGAGGACGCGCACAACTGCGCCGGCGCGAACGAGTGTGTTGGCGAGCGCAGCGCCCAGGAAGCCGGCGCCGCCGGTGATGAGTACTTTCATAGGAGTAGTCAGTCGTCAGAAGCCAGTAGTCAGTCGTCAGTAGTCAGAGCACAGACAGCGGTTCGGATGTTCTGTACTCAGCACTCAACACTCAGCACTCAGTGCTTTGGTCAGCCGGGCGGCCAGGTCAGGCGCCGGCCGCCCAACAGATGCAGATGCAGGTGATACACCGACTGCCCGCCCTGCGCATTGCAGTTGATCACGATGCGATAGCCCTGTTCGGCGATGCCCATTTCGCCGGCGATGCGTTGGGCGGTCAACAGCAGCTTGCCCAGCAGCGCCTGGTCATCCGGGCCGGCGTCGTTCAACGTGCGAATCGGTTTGTTGGGTACGATGAGAATGTGCGTCGGCGCGACCGGGTTGACATCGCGGAATGCCGTCACGTCATCGTCCTGATACACGATCTGCGCGGGGGCCTCGCCGCGCACGATGCGGCTGAAGATGGTGTCTGTGGACATGGGGCGTGTTGCGTGTTGCGTATCGCGTATTGGGTGCTGTCGTCTGACTGCTGCTTACTGACTTTTAACGACTGGTTACTGGTCACCGACGGCCGTCACCGACACGTTGTCGAACGCCACGTCAGTTCCGGGGGCGTCGATCAACGTCAGCGCAAACAGGCCGATGTCGCCCGACGCGAACGAGGCGTCCCGGCGCTGCGCGATCCGCTGATCGTTGACCATGAAGACAAACTCATCGCCTTTCATGATGACGCGAATGCGATTGACGGCGCCGCCGGTTTGAATGGCCGGATGCGCAGCCCAATCCTCCCAGTTCTCCCAGGCGCCATCCTTCATGATGCCGGCGCGCCAGTAACCGTCCGACGAGATTTCGAAGTGATAAAAATTCCTGCGATCCTGGAAACGGAAGATCACGCCGAAGCCGTTGTCGGTGGGGCCGCCGACAGCCTGCGCTTCGACCTGCAAGTCACCGTCGGCAAATCGCCGGCCGGCCATGCTCCACTGGGTGAGGTTTTCCTGCTGGATGGTGAAGCGCAGCCGACCATTGTCGTATTTCACCTCGGCTGACACGTCTGAAAGCGTCTGCCAGCCGGATTGCGGGTTGCTGAAGTCATCCGTGTAGGGAAGCGGCGACACGGGGGGCGCAGCCGGGCCGCATGCCGCAAGAAGCAGCGCCAAGACCACGACCAATGTCCCTGCGCGCGCTGTCAGATGAATCCTCATGGCAGGCATTGTAACGCGGTGGTCTCTGGTCCAGGGGCTGCCCATTTATCGGCTTATCGGCGCGGAGTGCGCAAGCGGTCAAAATGCAAGCCCTTTTGCGGTATAGTCATGTCGGAGCGCGAAATGGCTTTCACAGTGCGGGACTATCAAGATCTATTGACTCTGCTTGATAATCATCCTGAATGGCGAGCAGAACTGCGTCGCGCCATTTTGAGTGATGATTTTCTTTCGTTGCCGGAGTTTGTGCGCGAACTGGCGGTGGCGCAGAAGCGCACCGAAGAGCAAGTACGCGAGCTTGCCGCGGCCCAAAAGCGCACCGAAGAGCAAGTGCGCGAGCTTGCCGCAGCCCAAAAGCGCACGGAAGAGCAAATACGCGAGCTTGCCGCGGCCCAAAAGCGCACCGAAGAGCGGTTGAATGCGCTTTCTCAGCGCGTGGAAGAACTGGCGGCGGCGCAGAAGAACACAAGTGTGGAGTTGGGCCGGCTTTCGGCCATGCTGGGGGTGTCGCTGGAGGACGAAGCCGGCAATGTGCTGGCCACCGTGATGCGCCAAAAGGGCTATCGCGTGTTGCAGGAACCAATGTCCCTGCGCTTCAACGGCGAGGTTGATGTGGTTCTGCCCGTGGAAGCTGCCTCCGGCCGGCGGCTGTGGATATTGATGGAATCCAAGGCTCGCTTGAGCCGTTCAGATGTCATCAAGTGGTCACAGCGGTTAGAATCGCCAGAGTGGCGACAGGCGATTGAACAGGCGGGCTGCTATCCCCCTTTTCTGGCGTATCTGTACGCCATTCGCGTCGATCTCAGCGCCCGCGAGGCAGCGCAAGAGAAGAGAATCGGCTTGATAAGAGGCCATGGCGAAGAGATTGCCCCTGGCGGAGAGATAGGTTAAAACCAGCCGGGTCTATAGGTTAACCTGTCAACTGCCATGTCTGTTCACCGTCATGTTTTGTGGATAGGCGGTTTGCTCATCGCCGCGTTTGTGTTGTGGCAGGACCACGTGACAGTCAGGGGGGCGATTGTTAATGCAACGCGCTCGCCCCAGGCCGGCGAGATCGGGCTTGTCCCTGCCGAGACTGCAACCCCCCGGCCAACTGCGACAGCGACAGCGACAGCGCCGGTCTCGCTTACTATCACGCCTGTGTCAACGTCAACGCCTGCGCCAACGCCGACAGCTTCGCCAGTGCTGGCTGCCGCTCCGGCGCGCGCCGCTCTCCAGCAGCCTGCGCCCGACGTGGATGCTCATCGCCGCGCGCTCACTGTGCCGATCCTGATGTATCACTACATCTCTGTTCCGCCGGCCGGCGCAGACAAGTATCGCGTTGACCTGTCTGTCCCGCCCGACAAGTTCGAGCAGCAGTTGGCATACCTGGCTGAGAACGGATTCTCCACGGTCAGCCTGTATGATTTGCTCAACCACCTCAGCGTCGGCGCGCCGCTGCCGCCGCGCCCGGTAGTGCTGACCTTCGACGACGGATACCGCGACAATTACGAGAATGCTTTCCCCCTGCTGAAGAAATACGGCTTCACCGGCACATTCTTCATCGTCAGCGACTTCATCAATGCCAACCGCCCGGAATACATGACATGGGACATGGTGCGTGAGATGGCCGGGGCCGGCATGAGCATCGAGTCGCACAGCCGCACGCACCCTGACCTGCGCGGGCGCTCTTTTCAGTTTCTGGTCTGGGAGATTCTGGGGCCGATCGAAGCGATCACGCATCACACCGGCCGGCGACCGCATTTCTTCTGCTACCCCGCCGGCAAGTATGATCGGGATGTGATTGCGGTGTTGGAGTCGGTCGAGACGTGGGCCGCGGTGACCACCAATCCGGGCCGGCGGCAAACGCTTGACACGGCCATGCTTTGGCCGCGCATGCGTGTGCATGGCGGCGGCTCGCTGCGCGATTTTGCCCGCCTGGTCAACTGAAGCAACCGCGCGCAGCGCAGACCCTCCCGCAGGTTCCAGCTCTGCGCGAAGGTCATGCATTGCGCGGGCTGGCCTAAACCTGCTCTCATCTCGACGCGCTAAGCTCATCGCGTGATTTTCAGGACGAGTCTGCGGCATTTGCTGCGCCGGCCTTTGCAGGCGGCGTTGTGCATTCTCGGCGTGGCGCTGGGCGTGGCGGTAGTGGTTGCTATTGACCTGGCCAACGGCAGCGCTTCGCGCGCCTTCACCCTCAGCACTGAGACAGTGACCGGCCGCGCCACCCACCAGGTGATCGGCGGGCCGGCCGGCCTCGATCAGGATGTGTATCGCCGCATCAAAGTTGAGCTGGGCATCGAACAGGCCGCGCCTGTTGTCGAAGGCTATGCCACGGCTCTCGAACTCGATCAGCAGCCGTTGCGCATTCTCGGCGTGGACATCTTTGCCGAGCGGCCATTCCGCAGTTATCTCGGCGGCGGCGATGTGATCGATCTCTCGATTCTGGGTGATCTGCTCACTGCGCCCGATGTTGTGTTGCTAGGCGATGCCATGGCAGAGCGGTACGGCCTGAAGGCCGGCGATGTTGTGTCGCTGCGCGTGGCCGATCAGCGTCGCCCCTTTCGCATCGCCGGCATCCTGCGGCCGGCCGATGACGACAGCCGCGCCGCGCTGGACGGTCTGGCGCTGATGGATGTCAGCGCGGCCCAGGAGTTGTTCGGCAAGGTTGGCCGGCTGTCGCGCGTCGATCTCATCGCCGACGAGCGCACTGCCGATGGCCGGGCTGTGCTCGATCGGGTGCGCGCCATCCTGCCGCCGGGAGCGCAGGTCGTCAAGCCGGCTGCGCGCAGCCAGAGCGTCGAAAGCCTGACCGACGCTTTTCAGCTCAACCTCACGGCGCTCAGCCTGCTGGCGCTGGTGGTAGGCATGTTCCTCATCTATAACACCATCACGTTTTCCATCGTCCAGCGCCGGCCCATCATTGGCACGCTGCGTTGTCTGGGCGTCACCCGGCGCGAAGTCTTCGGCATGGTGCTGGCAGAGTCGGCCCTGTTGGGCGCGATTGGCGCGCTGATCGGGCTGTTGCTGGGTGTCCTGCTGGGGCGCGGCGCCGTGGGCCTGGTGACGCAGACCATCAACGATTTGTACTACGTGGTGACGGTGCGCTCAGTTGCCATCGATCCGTTTATTCTGCTGAAGGGCTTTGCGCTGGGGGTGGGGGCGGCGCTGCTGGCGGCCCTGGCGCCGGCCTATGAGGCGACCAGCATCGAGCCGGTGGGTGTGCTGAGGCGGTCCAATGTTGAGCAGCGAGTGCGGCGCGCGCTGCCGTTCGTCACGGCCGGCGGGTTGATACTGGCAGGGCTTGGCGCGGCCATGCTGCTGCTCAGCGCGTCGCTGGTGATCAACCTGGCCGGCATCTTCGGCGTGGTGGTGGGCATTGCGCTGATGTCGCCGGCGCTGACGATCGCGCTGATGCGCCTGTTGCCGCAGCCGTTGGGCCGGCTGTTTGGCGTGATCGGCAGAATGGCGCCCCGCGCTGTCGTCAATGCCATCTCGCGCACGGCCATTGCGATCGCCTCGCTGATGATCGCCGTGTCGGTCATCATCGGTTTGCGGAGCATGATCGGCAGCTTCCGCGTCACGGTCGAAACGTGGCTCGACGCATCGCTGATTGCCGATGTG
>Ga0272446_1001722_pt1 | contig 31300 bp, 34 predicted proteins | sample YNPCB0061_FD_194587 | JGI IMG/M metagenome (GOLD analysis project Ga0272446, IMG submission 194587) | Hot spring microbial mat communities from Yellowstone National Park, WY, United States - YNP-CB-006-1 | ecosystem: Environmental > Aquatic > Thermal springs > Hot (42-90C) > Sediment | place...
GCAAAACCCCCAGGGGATAGGCACCTCGAGGTATTCGAGGGACCCCTCGGGTCAGCGCAGGTGCCTTCGCAAAATTCGCAAAATTCGCAAAACCCCCAGGGGATAGGCACCTCGAGGTATTCGAGGGACCCCTCGGGTCAGCGCAGGTGCCTTCGCAAAATTCGCAAAATTCGCAAAACCCCCAGGGGATAGGCACCTCGAGGTATTCGAGGGGCCCCTCGGGTCAGCGCAGGTGCCTTCGCAAAATTCGCAAAATTCGCAAAACCCCCAGGGGATAGGCACCTCGAGGTATTCGAGGGGCACCTCGGGGTATTCGGGGGCGCATGCTACGCCGCCGCCGTACGGGCGCTGACGCGCCGCCGCGCGTGCCCTTCCAGGTCTTCGAGGAAGCGGCGGGCGTCACCTGTGCCCCGTGCGGCGTCCTTGTGGGCCTGGCGTATCACAGCCTCAAGGAGCGCCAGCCACGGCGCGTCATCGCCGCTCACGGGGCCGGGGCCTGGCGGGGGCGGCCATATGATGTTGTACACGGCGGTTAGCCCTCTGCGGTGCCAGCGGGGCGCGTGACGCGCCACAGGGCTACTCCGACGGGGGGTCCTCTCGAGAGGCACCCCGGGGGGACTGCCCATAGGCGTACGTGCTGATCACGATCCCGCCCCGGCCCGCCCGTGGCGCGGCCTCGCCGCTCAGCTCGCGAGCGGCGAGCTCGTAGTCGTACTGCTGCTCGGCGAACTGCTCGGCGAACTGCTCGGCGGCCCGCTCAAGCTCTTGCAGACGGCGGAGGATGGTCTCAATTCGTGACGCCATCGGAGTTCCCCTCAGGTTGCGCCGTAGCGACCCGACCCGGCCCGGCAAGCTGACCTTCCAGCGCTTCTACGCGCGCGATCACATCGGACAGTTCGACCCACCGGGTCAGGCGATCAAGCACGCCCTCCGCGGCCCGCAGGCGCACCCCCGCCGGTGCCGAGGCATCGCGCATCAGCTCGCCGACGATGCGCGCCGCATCACGCGCCGCGCCTGCCAGCGTATCGAGCGCTCCGGTGATGGCATCACGACGGGCCTGCTCCAGTGCGGAGCGAAACTCGGTGCTGGCCGCCCAGCGGGTCGCGGTGCGGTAGGGTACGCCGATCGCCGCCGCGGCCTGGTCAAGGCGCTCGCCCGCCAGAAGCCTGGCGAGCACGGCGTTTTGACGATTACTCAGTCCCATGGTTTCCCCCTTCAACGGCCACGAACGGCCAGGATGCGCCGATCCGCGCGCCGGCGTCCAGCCCCGCCAGCACCCACGCCCGCACGCAGCCGGGGCGGGCGGCCAGCATCGCGGCCGGGTCGTCGAAGTAGGGCTTCCAGACACGGGCGCGGGGCAGCACGTCCGCCCAGTAGGCGGTGGGGCTATCACCGCCCGCGTCAGCGTCGAAGGCGAGCAGTGCCACGGGCGCGAGGGCCATCCGGGCAATCCAGCGTATTCGGCGGGCCCCCGTGGTGCCCGTCACAACGGGGACGATCAGATCGCCCGCTTCCTGGCGCACGGCCAGCGCGTCGAAGACGCCTTCGAGCAGCATCACGGGGGCGCCGGGGCGCAGATCATCAGCCCCCCACAGGGCGTTCGCCCCGCCGGGGAGCTGGTGATACTTCGGCCAGTGGGCGGGGCTGCCGCCCTCGCCGCGCCACGGTGCCGCGTGCCCGGGCGTGCGCACCCAGAACTGCCACAGGGCGCCGTCAGCACGCCAGGGGATCGTAACGCCGCGGGGCACGGCTACGGTGCGTGGGCCGCCGGCGTCGAGGGGCAGCCCGAGGTCGGGGCGCGGCACGAAGCGGTCCGCGGGGTTGAAGCCCAGCCCCGCCCTGCGGATCGTGTCGTCGCTCAGCCCGCGGCGGCGCAGCCAGGCTATCGCCCGCGCGCCCTCGGGCCGCCAGAGCAGGCCCGCCGCTTCGTCTGCGATGCGACCCGCGGCTTCCTGCCAGGGCTCAGGCGGTGCGGTGGTGTCATCGGGCGGGCTGGGCGGCGGGGGCGGCCCGGCGCGGCGTGCGGGCGCGTCCAGGGCCAATTCCGCGAGCGCGTCGCGGAAGGTGAGCCCTTCGACCTTCATCAGCCACGCGATGGCGTCGCCGCCCGCGCACCCGGCCTGGCAGCACCACGCCCAGCCCCGATCGGTTTCCCACAGGGTGAGGCTGGTGTCTGACTTGCCGTTGTGCAGCGGGCAGCGCCCGCGCAGCGTGCGCCCCGCCCGGCGCAGTCGGACGCGGCGGCCCACGAGGGCCGGCAGATCAACGCTGCGCTGATCGATCTTCTGATCGCTCATCGATCGCCCCGAAGTGCCGGTTCACAGATCAAGGTTGCCGTCGTCCTGTGCTTCCTCTTCGTGCTCGGGCGCGGCCAGCGCGGCCAGCCGGCGCGCCCAGAAGGCGGCGGCGCCCTCGTGCAGGAACGGTTCAGTGTGCTGCCCCCTGGGGCCGCGGGCCTGCCAGTAAACCCCGTACGGCGTCGTGTAGCCGGTGTAATCGCAGGGGTGTAGCGTCCAGCCCTCGGGCAGCTCGGGGGCCGGCTCAGGCGCCGCGGGGGCGGTCTCAGCCAGGGGCGGCAGCCCGGCGGGCAGCCAGGCGGCGCACACCCGCGCGCGGTCGAACAGCCGATCGCGCGCCCCGCGCGGGGCCGGGCTCCCCGTCAGCGCACAGTACTCTTCCTCGAATGCGTCGCCCACGCCGGTCAGGCCCTCGCCCGCATGGAGAGCTTCCATCGCCATGGCCAGCGCGGCACGGTTCAGGGCGGTGATCGCGCCAGCCTGAGTGAAGATGGTCATATGATGCGCTGCGCGTTCTGCTGTGCCAGGCGGGCGCGTAGCCTTGCGGCCATCGCCTGAGCCTGGCTGACGGGATCTTCGTCGGCTGGATCTTCCTCGGGGGCCGCAACGTCATTCGCAAAAAAGGCGACGGGGACGGGGCTTTGCGCGTTCTGCGCGTTCTGAGCGTTCTGCGAAGCCCTCAGCGCGAGCGGGTTCACCTCGAAAGCAAAAGACGGCCGCCCCGCCTTGCCGGCAGGGGCCGGCTGTCGGCGGACATAGCCGTGCGCTTCGAGCAGCGCCAGGGGCGCGTCCAGCGCGTCAGCCCGGAGGAATGTGCTCTTCAGGCCCTCGAAGGCGTCGCGCTTCGTGAAGGTCGGCTGACCGTTGCGTTCGACCCACCGCAGCACCTTCAGCGCTGCGGACACGCCCTCATCGGCGCCCATCTGAGCGAAGGCGGTGCGGGCGTGCTCGATCAGGTAGCGCCCGATGGCGATCGCCGCGTCAACGGTGCTGGCGGCGATCGGCTCCCTCCAGCGCGGGCCGGAGGCGGCCATATGGAGCAGCCCGGCGACGCGGGCCACGGCGCCCACGAGCTTCGACCCCCAGTCGGTGAGCGTCCCCAGATCGCCCCACTCGCTCAGCCGGGGCTCGATCTCCGCGGCGAAGGCCAGCAGCCGTGTGTCGGCGTCAGGGGCAAGCCGTAGATCGTGCGGGATCGCATCGCCCCGATCGTCGGTGGCGGGCTCAATCGCCAGGAGATCGGTCACCCGCTGTCCGTAGGCGGCGCGCACCTGGCGCGGCACCGGGGGGGCGTCAACGCGACGCCTGCCCAGGGCTGACACCGGCAGGCTGTACAGGAACCGCCCCAGCAGCCCTCGGCCACGGAAGCCGGGCCGCTGCGCCAGCCGGTGTAGTACCTCGGGCTGGACGCACAGCCCCACCGTGAGGGTGGGCGACGCGATAAACTCAGCCGGCCGCGAGCGCCGGTCAACCCGGAGCGTGTCGCCTGCGTGCCCCTTCAAGAGCACCTCGAAGTTGGGCGCGCCCTGCGAGTAGCGCCCCGCCAGGATGTCGAAGATGCCGCCCTCGGGGCTCAGCACGGCCAGCCGGCCGCCTTGCTCAGCCAGGAGCGACGTGATCACCTCGGGCGTCGCATCGTCAACGATCAGCCGGGGCAGGGTGGGGGGGCGGTGCGCTGCGAGCTCGCGGGCCAGCTCGCGGGCCTCTTCCATCGCGCGGGCCGGGTCTTCGCCCTGCTTCGGGCTGGACGCGGCGCTCTGCGCCCGCGAAAGCTTCGCCTCAAGCACTTTCCGATCGGACTGCGCCACGGCCACGGCGGGCGATAGTCGGGCGATCTCGGCTTGCTCGAAGGCGACCAGCGGCGCCGTCATGTCGGCGAAGACCGCTGACTTCCGGTGGCCCGGCGGCAGGCAGACCAGGGTGAAAAGGTTGACAGGCTCACGCCAGCCGGAGCGCACCGCGACCGCAACACGGCGCTGACACGCCGTTGCCAGCACGGCCAGGCCGAGCATCGCCGCCAGATCGGCCGGCGTCTGCGTCGCCTCTGCCTCTGCGGTGACGAAGGCGCGCAGCCAGTCAGGGAAGACGCTTACGGGGAAGGTCGGAAGCGGGCCGGTGTCATTGAGCGGGATCGGCGGCGCCCACGCATCTGCGGCGGAGGGGTCTTCGGCCAGCAGCGCCGCGATGCCGCGATCGGCGCCGGCCAGCGCGGCGAAGACGTTGCGCGCCTCGGCGGGGCCGCCCGCCGCGTGGGCGTTGTACACCTCGGCCACGACATGCGCCCACAAGCCGCAGTCGGAAGGCTGGATGCCGTTCGGCGGGCTGCCGTCCAGCACCAGCTTGATCGCCTTTCGGGCGCTCAGCGCCTCTGGTGTCCAGTCCGTCATGTCAGGCGGCTTTCTTCAGCGTGCGGCGGGCGGGGAGGGCCGGGGCGGCGGGCGGGGGCCGATCGGGGCCGGAATCTTCGAGGATGATCCGGACGATCTGCGCCAGCGTGCGGCGGGCCCCGAGGGTCAGCTCGGGCCGCTCAGGCGGCGCCGTGCTCGGGAGCTCGGGTGGCGTGGGGGGCATTGGTCTCATCGGTCTCATCCTCCGAATCGAGAGCGGGCAGCAGTCCGCGGCGAGCGGCAGCCTCCCGGATCAAGGCCCGAACCTGATCGCGGGGACGACGCAGCTCGAGGCGGGACATCGCCCCTAGCGCAAGCCGTTCGAGTTCGTCGAGGGTGATGACAATCCGCATTGGGCTCCTCCGGCAAAGAAAAACTGCACTCGCCTGAGTGCAGTCTATCGAAGAAGGCCGGCATTGTACGGAAGGAAGCGGAAGTCTTTCCGGAAGTCTTACTTGTAACGCCTCCGCCATTCTCGAAATTGCCGCTCAGAAATGCAAACAGAGTGTATGTCCATCCATTCGGGAATGTTCTTCACTTCGCCACGCTTCTTCATTTCCCAGTATGTGCGCTCAAAGAGCGCCACGAACTGAGCTTCCCGTGGAGGCTCAGGGGCGGCAGGCTCAGGGGCGGCAGGCTCAGGCTGGGCGATGACGGTGCGGGCACGCGGATCGGCGACATGGTTCCACGTACGGACAACGTCCTCATCAGACGTGGCGAACGTCAATTCCTCTGGTAGCCCGGTTGGAACATCGTCATCCTCGGCTCCAGCCCAGATCACCGACTTGTAGGTCCCGAGCATGAGCGCAATCCGCGCCATTACGAGGGAGAGAGGAACTCCCCCATAGGGGGGGCACGCGTTTAGGTCCCAGACAGTCAGGCTGCGGGAGGGATTAGCTCCCTCATAGGGGGAGCACGCGTTCAGGTCCCTGACAGTCAGGGCGCGGAACATAGTTGCCACCCAGTCGGACCGCTTAAGCTTCAACGATTCCAGTATCAATTGCCGCAGCAACGCGCGGAGCATCAAGACCCCACGGAGATCCCACGCGCACACCGATATTGTTGCACGGGGCTGGGTGGGCGCAATGCCAAGGCTGGCGACAACTTCGCCCGCTACCAGCAGGTCATAAGACGCGGCCCCGGCGCCTCCGGGAACATACCGAACCGGGCGGTGGAGGTGGCGCCGCCGCACCAGGCATTCCAGCTCGCGGACGAGAGCGTCAGGCTCATAGGTGCAACACGCCTCGGCCATAATCGGAAATGCGGCTTCCTGTGGTATCATGTCTTTGTATCCTTCACGATCGCCCGCGCGCATCACCTCCCCAGGGGCACGCGGGCGATCTGCTTTGCTACCTAGTTTAACACCTTCACGGCCAGCGGGCGGTGCATCGGCGTCACCTCCCCGCCATGCACGCCGCGAGCGCGTCAGGCGCCAGCACCAGCGGGCAGTCAGCGGCAGCACCCTCGGGGGCGCGGTACTCCAGGGCGTACGGCACACCCTGCCAGCCCGCGGGGGTAGGCTCAGGCGCCAGGGGCACGAGCGGCGCAGGCTCAGGCTGGGCAACGGCGGCGCGAGCAAGCGGGGCGGGCGGGGCGGGCGGGGCGGGCCGATCCACGACGATCATCACGGGGGCCGGCGTGGGGGCCAGATCCGCCAGGCTCAGCCCGGCCGGCAGGCCCACATCATCGAGTCTCGCCCAGACGGCGCCTGAGCCGTCAACGTCCAGTAAGAGCCAGTCGGCGCCGTAGCGGGCCACGACGCGATACGGGCGGCCGGGCTCGATCGCCCCGAGCACCGCCCCATCAGGGGCGGCATACGCGACTGCGGCCCGCTCGAAGCGCCGCCCCTCGGGCCGGGCATCAGCACGGGCCGTGGGCACGCTCAGGACCGCCGTGGGGACGGGTGCAACGGCGGGCGCAATGGGCGCGGCGGCGGGTTCGGTGATCGCGCTGACGACGCCCGCCAGCACGAGGGCCAGCGCCGCCAGGGCCGGCACTGGATCATCGCGCAGCGCGCCCAGGCAGCCGCGCGCCAGCCGGGCGAGCTCGCCCACGAGGGCGCGAAGGCGGGCGTGGCGCCCCGGAGGCGGCGGGTCAAAGAGGTTTGTGGTCTCCATCGGTGGTGTCCGTCCTTTCTTGCTTACTTGCTTGTGCCGGAGGGCCGTTTCTGGCCTCCTGGCGCGGAACGTTTGCAAGTAAGCACGTGTCAAACGCTGTACGTATAACATCGCGGGCTTCCGGCGCGCTGGACGTCGCCTGCCTGCGCCAGCCGGGTAAGCGTCGTCTGTACCAGCCCCTTGTCTTCACCCAGTTCGCGTGCGATGGACAGGCTGTCCCGCGGCTGCCCGTCGGCGAGAAGCGTCTTAATCCTCGCCGCCAGCGTCAGGGGAGGCGGCGGGGCGGCCGGCGGGGCGGCCGGGGCGAGCTGCGGCGCCGGGCGGGGGACATAGGCGCGGGGCGGGCGGCGGCCCGCGGCGAAGGTCAGGTCGGCACTATCGGCGAGGTAGGGCACCCGCACGGGGCCGGGAGGGCCGTCAGCGGGCCAGAAGAGCGCGTGACCGCGTTGCAGGCCCGCCACCTGACGGGCGTGGGCTGCGCTCGGCAGCAGGAAGTCAGCGTTGCCCGGGTCGCACCGATGCACGATGCGGTGCGTTACCACGCGGCGCAAGCTGGCCCCGAGCTGTGAGCCCAGCAAGCGCGAAGACCAGTCTTGCGCCAGCAGGAGCCCGTGGACCTTCACCTTCGGGGCTTCGACGGCGACGGCGAGCAAGGCGGCGAGCACATCGTCGGGCAGCGCGCGGCGGGCAACCAGGGCCGTGTACTCGTCAACCACGAGGAGCACGGTCGGATCGGCGCGGTCCTGTCCGTCCAGGCGGCGGCGAGCGATCTTCGCCACCAGGGCGATCGCCGCGGCGATCTCATCATCCGTAACCGCCTGCCGCTCGAAGCAGCCAGAGAGCGCCGTAGCGCGGTGCAAGAGCCCGTGCGCCACGCGGGCGTGCGGATCACACACGATAAGCGCGGCGCCATCGCGGGCCGCCTGCGCCATGAGCCCGATCGCGGTGCTCGTCTTGCCCGATCGCGCCTGCCCGCCAATGGCGACGAAGCCGGCAAGGGCCAGATCGATATACTGTGCTTCCTGCCCGTCGAAGCCCACTAGGAGCGCGTCAGAGCGCAGCAAGCCCTTGTCGGCAAGCTGCGCCAGCGCCGGGCGTGCAGCGTCCAGTAGCGGGGCGGCCGGCGCTGGCTGCGCCGGCGGCGCTTCGCCTGCGGCCGCGCGGTCAGCGCGATGCACCACGTGCGGGGCGTACGTGCTGGTGCCGCGCCAGAGCGACGCATCAGCCCATCGCCCCTGCACCTCGAAGTGCTGGCGCTGGGCCTCTGCCGCGAGCTGCGCCCCGTAGCGGCGAACGTCAGACACCAGCATGGGCGCATCGCCCGGCAGGCGCACCAGCGCGGCCCGATCCGCGCGCAGCCAGAGCCAGCGGGCCAGCCCGAGCAGCGCCAGGGCCGCGGCCACGGCGCCGACGATTAGCCCCGCGCGCACCAGCCAGCGCACAAGGCCAGCCTCCGCTTCGATCGCCCATGCGATCTCCTGCCCGAGCGTCCACCCCGGCACGGCCAGCATCGCCACGATCGCGACCGCGACGAGGGAGCAGGCCGCCGCCACCACCCAGCGCAGCCCCGAGGGCGGGCCGCTCAGGGAGCCCCGCCGGGGCGGGGCGTCATAGTCCGGCAGAATGACAGCCGGGGGCGCGTTCGGCGCGTCCAGGCTGTCAACGACACGGTGCTGTAGGCGCATCCCTCAACCCCCTTTTTGCGAATTTTGCGAATTTTGCGAAGCGGTCTTCAGGTGCAAGGCCGGCAGACTGGCAGCCGAGGGGCGCGTTCGGCGCGTCCAGGCTGTCAACGACACGGTGCTGTAGGCGCATCCCTCACCCCCCTTTTTGCGAATATTGCGAATTTTGCGAAGGCACCTGCGCAGCCCCGAGGTACCCTTCGACCCCCGAGGGGTTTTGCGAATTTTGCGAATTTTGCGAAGGCACCTGCGCAGCCCCGAGGGGCCCTTCGACCCCGAGGTACCCTTCGACCCCCGAGGGGTTTTGCGAATATTGCGAATTTTGCGAAGCGGTCTTCAGGTGCAAGGCCGGCAGACTGACAGCCGAGGGGCGCGTTCGGCGCGGCCAGGCTGTCAACGACACGGTGCTGTAGGCGCATCCCTCAACCCCCTTTTTGCGAATATTGCGAATTTTGCGAAGCGGGCTTCAGGTACAATCACTGCGTCGTCTTGTGCTCCCACACAAGGCGGCGTAGCACCCTGGCGCTGGTGCGTGCTGTCAGGTGTGGACCAGCGCCAGGGGGAGCCTCCCACTTCCAGCTTCCCCACGGAGCACGCGATCAAGCTCGTCTTCGGGGATGTACCACGCACGGCGGCCCGGCCGCACGGCCTTGATCCGCCCTTCCTTCACCCACAGGCGGATCGTGCGCTCGCTGAACGTAACCCCTCGTGCCGCAAGCTCGCGCGCAAACTCTTCGACCGTCAAATACCGCTTGTCCACATAGCGCCCCCTTTCTGGCTGCGATCTGCCACGGCGGCATTATAGCACGCTTTGCGGATTTATCAACGTCTATTGTATTTTAACGGCAATAGTGGTACACTAGCGGCAAGGCGCATAGCAAGGCCCGCGCAGCGATGGAACCGCTACGCGGGCGCCACACCGGAAAGGGGTCTTCCGATGTTCCTGAAGGATAGCACGAAGCCACTGGCGCACCGCGCCAACACGGACGCCGCCGGACATTGGGACGCGCGCAGCGCGGAACTGTACGCGCTGACATGCGAGCTTGAGGGCGAGGGGCTGAGCGTGTCTGACGCGGGCCGGGTCGCCTGCGGGCTGCTGGACGAACTGTTGGACGCCGCGGAGGCGTGGGATCGGGCCGCTCAGGCGGCGCGCGAGCGGCGGGCGGCGTAGCGCTAGGGACAGAGCCAGGCGCCCGCACCGGGCGGGCGCCGTTCAGAGAAAGGGCCAGCGATGCGCGCGATCATCTATACCCGTGTCAGCACCGAAGACCAGGGCGACAACAACAGCCTTCCTACACAACTTGCCGCGGGCCGCCGCTACGCAGAGCAGCACGGGATGGGCGTCGTGGCGGAACTGAGCGACACTATGTCGGGCAGCGTGCTCGATCGCCCGGGGCTGACGAAGGTGCGCCAGATCGTCAACGCGGGCGGGGCTGACGCACTGATTGTCTACAGCCAGGATCGGCTTACCCGTTCGGTGGCGCACATGCTCTTGCTTCGAGACGAGCTGAAGGCGGCCCGCGTCACCCTGCACGCCGTCAGCCGAGGCCAGAGCGCCGATACACCAGAAGGCCGGCTCTTCGATACGATCGAAGCGAGCTTCAGCGAGTATGAACGTCTGAAGATCAAAGAGCGCATGGCGCGTGGCAAGCGCGGGAAGCTCGAAGCGGGGAACATCCTCGGGCAGGGCGATACGGCGCCCTACGGCTATCGCTTCGTCGGGTCGAAGCGTGAGCGCAGGCTTGAGCTCATCGAAGGCGAAGCCGAGATTGTACGCCGGATCTACCGATGGTATCTCGAAGACGGCGCCACGGTGCGATCAATTCGGGATCGGCTGGACGCGGCCGGGCAGCCCACGCCGGGCGCAACCAGGGCACGCAGCGAGCGCCACTTCATCGGTACCAGCCATGCGACCGCGCGATCGCAGCGATGGGGGCACGCGACGGTTGCCAGCATCCTCCGGTCCACAACCTATCGCGGCGAGTTCTTGTACAAGTCGCACGGCATATCGGTGCCGGTGCCGGCCATCATTGACGCCGCAACGTGGAACGCGGTGCAAGCGAAGCTGGACGCGGGGCGGCAGCGGTCGCTACGCAACTCGAAGCGCACCTATCTGCTTCGAGGGCTCCTGAAATGCTGCTGCGGCTATGCGCTGGTAGGGCAAGCCGCACACCGCAGGCACGGAGCGGTTGATCGCTACTACAGATGCGGATCGCGTCGCATGGATGCGGCGCGCCCGTGTGACACGCGCGCCTACTATCGGGCTGAACTGCTAGAGGAAGCTGTCTGGGCGTGGGTTGTGGATGAAGTGCTGGACGAAGACCGTATCATCGCGGGCATCACTGCCCAGCGTGATACCCTGGCTGAGCGCCGGGCAGCCCTCGAAGCGGAGCGGGCCAGCTACCAGCGCCAGATTGACGGGGCCGCCGATCAGGTGACGAAGCTCACTCAGCTCTTCGCCGCTGACGTGCTGACGCTCGAAGAGGTTGCAGCCCAGAAGCGGGCGATTGACGCCGCGCGGGCCAGCGCTCAGGGCGAGCTCGATCGGGTGGAGGCTGAGCTTCAGCGCACGGGGCCGGCGGCGGAAGACGTGGCTGAAGTGACACGGCTGGCGCGGGAGATCCGGGCTTCCCTGGAATGCGGGGTGAGCGACGCTACGAAGATGCGCGTGCTGGCGCTTCTGGACGTGCGGGGCGTTATCGTTCAGGATGCCGCCGGGGGCGTCGCCCTTGACGTGCAGGCATCGCTCACAGCGGATACCGGCCGCGTAGCGATTGTGTCTGCACCTTGCTGAAGGTGGTGCGCCGGACGGGGGCGGCCTGGACGCTGCTGAGGGGGGCGGCCAGGGCCGCAGCGGCGGCGCCGAGCCCGAACTTGAGCAGGTTCCGCCGGCTGACCTCAGGGCACGCCATGCTGGCAACGGTCTTGGGTGGGCACATTGGGGGGCTCCTTGTGTATCTTATACCATTTCCGATTGCAGATTTTGAATTGCAGATTGCCGCACATGGCGTCACGATGAGCGATGACGGCAACGACAATGCGGAACTGCCAACTGGATCTGGTATTACAGACGCTCGGCGTGGGCCGTGATGGTCATGGGCTGCGTCAGGGCAAGCAAGACGGGGCAGAGCCGGGCGATATCGGTCTGGATGGCGGCAAGCTGCTCATCGGAGACGTTGCCCGCAACACGCAGGGTGTAGGCCAGTTCGGTCGGTGGCACGGGCGCCTCGGCGCTGACCGCAAGCGTACCGCGGTAATCGAACTGGCCCGTCACCTCGACGTCGAGCTGCTCGAGAACGATGCCACGATCGGCGGCGATAACCAGCGCCGAGTGCGCGATACAGCTCGCCAGCGCGCCGAGCAGCAACTCGGGGGCGCTCGGCCCGAGGCCGTAGCCGCCCAGCGCCGCCCCTGCGTCGCTGATGACGAGATGGTCGCGCATACGCACCGGGCGCACACCCGAGCCAGCCGCAACGGATACCGTCGCGCGGAGCGGCACCGGTGCCACGTCGGGCCCGCGCAGCTGGGCGCGGTACGTCTCCACCAGTTCGGCCTTGCGGCCCAGATACTCGGGCAGGGTCCATGTCGCAGGCATACAGGCTTTCCCCCGGGCACGGCAGCGCCATGCACTACGCAGGCGCCACGGCATCTACTGCCAGGCACAGACGTGTGATAGCAACCGCAAGCGTGGCACACCAATTGTTGAACACCAACCGCTGGATGCAGAGCAAGATACCAGAGGGGCGATGAGCTGTCAAGCAGGGAACGGAGGTATCATGTCCGCGCAGCGACGCTGCAGCTATGGCTGTCCAACCGGCTTGACCAGCCTGTACGCGAGGGAACGCCCGATGCAGATCACCATCAATAGCCAGGACCTGAACAGCGAGGCGCCGCTCCCGCCGCTCTACCGGGTGCGCCAGCGCTGGACGAGCCAGCCGATCGCCGACGTTTCCGCCGCCGTAGGCGCCGAACTCGAGCGGCTCGGCCTCCGGGAGCGTATCAGCTGCGGCCAACGCATAGCCATCACCGCCGGCAGTCGCGGCATCCGCGACATTGTGTCGATCACGCGCGCCGCGGTAGATTGGCTGCGCGCAGCCGGAGCCACGCCCTTCATCGTGCCGGCGATGGGCAGCCACGGAGGCGCCACGGCTGCCGGCCAGCTGAAGCTGCTCGCCGCACTTGGCATCAGCGAAGCGCGGATGGGCTGCCCGATCCACAGCTCGATGGAGGTGGTGCAGGTGGGCAGCATCGCCGATGGCACACCGGTTTATATGGACCGCATAGCCTACGAGGCCGACGGCGTGCTGGTGATCAACCGGGTGAAGGCGCACACCTCATTCGACGGTCCGATCGAGAGCGGCCTGGCCAAGATGTGCACCGTAGGGCTCGGCAAGCGGCAGGGCGCCGAGACGATCCACCGCACGGCAGTCTACGGGCTGAAGCACCAGCTGGTGCCCATGGCCCGGGTGATGATTGCGACCGGCAAGATCCTGGGTGGCCTGGCGATCATCGAGGACGCCCGCGAGCAAACGACCGACCTGGTTGGCCTGCCTCCAGCGGAGATCGGCGGTGCGGGTGAGGCCGCGCTGCTCGCGCGCAGCAAGCAGTTGATGGCCCGCCTGCCCTTCCACCAGATCGACGTGCTGGTGGTCGATGAACTGGGCAAGAACATCAGCGGCACCGGGATGGATACCAACGTCATCGGGCGGCTGCCCATCCCCGGAGAGCCGCCACCGGCCACGCCGGTGATCAACGTGATTGTGGTGCTCGACCTGAGCGAGGCGACCCAGGGCAACGCCAACGGCATGGGCCTGGCCGATATCACCACCGCCCGCCTGGCGAGCAAAGTCGACTTCCACGCCACGTATGTCAACGTACTCACGGCTGGCCTGGTTGGCCTCTGCAAGGGCGGCCTGCCGATCACACTGCCGACCGGGCACGCCGCGGTCGCGACGGCCGTCAAGGTCTGCGGCCGGGCCGACCCGGCCGCGGCACGGCTGGTGCGCATCAAAAATACGCTGCTGCTCGAAGAGTTGCTGGTGAGTCCGGCCCTGTTGCCCGAGGTTGCCGCCCATCCCGATCTCGAACTGCTCGGGCCGGCGCCGTGGGAGGGACTGGATTAGCCCTCAAGCACTGCTGTGCCCAGGGCCAGCGCGGCGCGGGCCAGCTGCGCTTTCTCGGCCGGCCCGCGCATGATCGTGTCACACACCGTAACGCGCAGCCCCAGGGCCGCGATCGCCGGGGCCAGCCCGGCATCCACCGTATCGATGACGATACCGTCGAGGATGTCGCTGTAGGCCCGGGCGATGCCCAGGGCCGATACCTCCATAGCGACCGCGTGCATGAGCGGCACAGCCGGCCCCTTGATCGCGGCCCCACCGACGATCGGGCTCACCGCGATCACGGGCGCGCTGCAGGCCCGTAGCGCCTCGCGCACGCCTGGCAGGGCGAGGATCGGGCCAATGCTGACCACCGGGTTGCTCGGCGCGATGAGCACCAGCCTCGCCTCGGCAAGCGCAGCCAGCACCTCCGCCGTCGGCAGGGCAGGCCCGGCAGCGTGCAGCCGCACCCCCTGGACTACGTCCTGGGCGCGCCGCCGCACCAGATACTCCTCGAAGTGCAGTTCGCCCGCATCGGTGAGGATATGGGTCGGCGCCGGGTCGTCGCTCATAGGCAGGATACGCACCGCGACACCAAGGGCCTGGCGGAAGGCATCGGCGACCGCACTCAGGCGATAGCCGGCGCGCAGCAGCGCCGTCCGCCTGATGTGCAGCGCCAGGTCACGATCGCCAAGTTTGAACCAGGTCGGGCCACCGAGCCGCCCCAGCCAGTCCATACAAGCGGTGGTATCGCCGGCGATGCCCCAACCCTGCTCGCGGTCGATCAGGTCCGCCAGCGTACAGGTCACAATATCGAGGTCGGGAGCGATCATCAGGCCGTGCAACGCAAAATCGTCGCCGGTGTTAACGATCGCGGTCACAGTCGCAGGTGGCGCCACCTGCACCACCCCCTCGAGGAAGCGAGCTGCCCCGACGCCACCGGCCAGCACGACAATCGCGGACATGGAGCACTCTCTGAACGTGAGGGAAACCAGCCGGCTCCCACCACCATGGTACCACGATCGCCTCCGGGCGGCGAAGAGGCGTGGGCAGGGCTCAGGGCTGATGGAGCCCCCGGAGGCGGACCTTCGCAGACGCTAGCGCAGCGCGGCCACCAGGGCCTGCTGGGCCGCGTCGATCGCGGTAGCGGGGACAGGGAAGTAGCCGACCTCAGCGATCAACTCGTTCACATTCTGCAGGTAGTAGCTGATAAAAGCGGCAACAGTCGGATCCTGGGCGAGCGTCGCGCTACTGGTGTAGATGAACAGCGGACGGGCGAGGGGGTAACTGCCGTCCACAACCGTGGCCGCGCCAGGTGCGACGGGGCCGTTGCCGCCATCGATAGCCAGCGCCCGCAGGCGTTCCTGGTCACCCTGGTAGTAGGCGAAGCCGAAGTAGCCGATCGCAAAGGGGTTCTCCTCGATCCCACTCAGCAGCTCGGTATCGTCTTCACTCAGCACCACCCCCGGCACGGCGGGGATCAGCGCCTCATCGCCGCCAAGCACCGCCTCGACAAAATAGTCGAAGGTGCCGCTATCCACGCCAGGGCTGAAGAGGCTGATCGGCGCGTCGGGGTAGGTTGGGTCCACCTCACGCCAGGTACGCACCTGGCCGGAGAAGATCTGCGCGAGTTGCGCGAACGACAGCCGCTCGACAAACTGGTTCTCGTTGCTGACCACCACGGCCAGGGCGTCGATCCCCACCTGAAAGCCCAGTGGCTCGCGCCCCACCGCCCGGCAGGCGTCCGTCTCGGCAGGTGTGATCGGCCGGCTGGCATTCACGATGTCCACCGGGTCACCGCTGCAGAAGCTGCGGAAGCCGCCGCCAGTCCCGGTGACTTTGACATCAATCTGGGCCGGCGAACCTTCGAGGGCGAACTCCTCGGCGACCCGTGCCGTGAGCGGGTAGACGGTGGACGAGCCGGTGATCTCAATCGGGCCGCTCACCAGCGCCGGGTTGATCGGCGCCAGCGAGTCGCCCGCCAGCAACGTGACGGCAGGCACCAGCGGGGTGGCCATTTCGGTGGTCTGCGGTCCACAGGCCGCCAGCAGGAGCAGCAGGATCGCGACAAGCCCACGCATATGATTGGTCATAAGCAGGTGCCTCCCTGGTAGCTTAGACTTGCTTCAAACGCACGTGACAATCCAGCCTTCAGCTGCACAGCTCTCCAGCGCTCCAGACCGGCTGTGTAGAGCTGTGGAGCTGTGGGGGTGTGGAGCAACGGTCAAGCGAGAACGCCCGATCCTGAACCACGCCTTACTCTCCCAGGTCGTTGAGCGCGATCGGGCGGGTGCGCGGCGCGATATTGACCGGCAGCAGCAACGAGATCGCGCCCGCGATGAGCACGAAGGCCATCGAAGCCCACAGGCAGAGCACCAGGCCACCACTCGCGCCGGAGCGCAGCCCGAGCTGGTAGAGCAGGCCTGAGAGCACCGTGCCCGCCAGGCGGCCCATAGCGTTGGCCATGTAGTAGAAGCCGACGTTCATCGCCACCTTGTCACTGTCGGTATAGGCCAGGATGAGGTAGCTATGGACCGCCGAATTGAGCGCAAAGACCACGCCGAAGGCCAGCAGCCCGCCCACCACCGCGAGGGTCGGGGCGACGCCGTTCATCAGCGCGAGGGCAATCCCGGCGGGGAAGGCGGCCAGCCCGAAGGCCAGCAGCGCGGCAGTGCGCCCGTCGGGCTCGTGGGCGCCTTCGACGCGGCGCCGGATCAGGCCCGGGGTTGAGGCCTGCACAACGCCATAGCCGATCGTCCAGGCAGCCATAAAGCCGCCGGCCAGCCAGAAGTCCCAGCCGAGCACACTGACGAAGAAGACCGGCAGGCCAACCACAAACCAGACATCGCGGGCGCCGAAGAGGAAGATACGCGCCGCCGCGAGCAAGTTCACCGCCCGGTTGTGCGAGAACATGTGGGTGAACTTAGCCTTCTTGTTAGCCGTGCCCAGGTCACCCCGGATCAGCGCCATCGCCAGAACCAGCGCGCTGAGCACCAGCGCGCCGAGGATCATAAGCGCGACCTGGAAGCCCACCAGGGTCAGCAGCAGCGCGCCGACGAAGAAGCCCACCCCCTTGATCGCATTCTTCGAGCCGGTGAGGATGCTGACCCAGCGATAGAGCTGGCCCTGGGTCTCGCCGGCGACGAGCTTGACCGCGCTCTTCGAGGACATCTTGGTCAGGTCTTTGGCAATGCCCGAGAGCGCCTGGGCGAGCATAACGTAGGGGACGACCAGCAGCGAAGGCGGGGCAAAGGCGAGCAGACTGAGCGCGATCAGCTGGGTGCCCAACCCCATAAACAGCGTCGTCTTGAGGCCGAAGCGCGCGCCCAGGTAGCCGCCAAAGAGATTGGTGATGATGCCGAAGACCTCGTAGAAGAGGAAGAGCGAGGCCACCTGAAAGGGGCTGAAGCCGAGCTGGTAGAAGTAGAACAGCACCAGCATGCGGATGGCGCCATCGGTGAGCGTATCGGCCCAGTACGCCCCGGTGACGAGGATGTAGTTACGCAGGTCGGCGGCCTGCTTCGTGGTGGGAAGGGTCTCAGAGGTTGCCATAGTCATCAAGCGCCGGGCGCCAGCCCCTGCGCCACCTTGCGAGCCAGTTCGACGTAGCGATTGGCGTAGCCCCATTCGTTGTCGTACCAGGCATAGATCTTCACCTGGGTGCCAGCGGTGACCATCGTGCAGGCGGCGTCGATAATCGCCGAGTGGGGATTGGTCACAAAGTCGATCGAGACCAGCGGGCGGGTCTCGTAGGCCATAATGCCCTTGAGCGGGCCGGCGGCAGCGGCGCGCAGCAGGTCGTTCACTTCGGCCACACTGGTGGGGCGCTGCACCTCGAAGACGCAGTCGGTGAGCGAGGCGTTGAGCAGCGGCACGCGCACGGCCTGGCCATCGAGCTTGCCGAGCAGTTCGGGGAAGATCATGCCGATCGCCGTCGCCGAGCCGGTGGTGGTGGGCACCAGCGAGAGGCTGGAAGCGCGGGCGCGGCGCAGGTCCTTGTGCGGCTGGTCGTGCACACTCTGGGTATTGGTGGAGCTATGGATGGTGGTGATCATGCCGTGTTTGATGCCGATGCCCTCGTGGATCACCTTGACCACCGGGGCCAGGCAGTTGGTGGTGCAGGAGGCAGCGGTGATCAGGTGATGCGTGGCGGGGTCGTAGCGCTGATCGTTGACGCCCATCACGATGTTGAGCACATCGCCCTTGACCGGGGCGGCGACGATGACCTTCTTGACGCCCGCCGCACTGTAGGCGGCCAGCTGCTCGGGGGTGCGGAACTTGCCGGTGGCTTCCAGCACGATCGCCACCCCGGCGTCGGCCCAGGGCACTGCCCCGGGCTCCTTGATCGAGCTATAGCTGATCGGCGTCCCGTCGATGACCAGGCGGTCGCCCTCGCCCTGGACCTCGTGATCCCAGCGGCCATGCACCGAGTCGAAGGCCAGCAGGTGGGCGCCCACCGCGCCATCGCCGCCGATCTCGTTGATGTGCACGAACTCCAGCTCGGGCCAGCCCCAGGCCGCGCGCAGCGCCAGCCGCCCGATCCGCCCGAACCCGTTGATCCCGACCCGTACACCCATCGCGCGTGCTCCTTGCTCGCGCCGCACCCGGCACAGACCAACCGGCACGAGCGCCATTTCAATCATTGTAGATTGATATGAGTATAGCATAAAGAGCAAGTTTCGTTAATTATCAACATGTTAAGACGATGGCGATTGATGGATAGCGCCATGGCGCGCAGCGCGCGACGGGGCAGGCCGGGCTGATCGCGGTTCGGGCAAGCGGCGCCCCCCACAGGGCGGCAAATGGCGGTATCATGCGCATATCGTGACCACGTGACAACAGGAGGCGCCTATGCCAGCCACAGCGGGCTCACCTGGCTTTCCTCCGCTTGAGGCGCGCAATCTGAACGGGAAACGTGTCGTGCTGCCCAGCGGGTTGGGCGGCGAGCGCAACCTGGTGCTGATCGCCTTCCGGCGCTGGCACCAGGCGCTGGTCGACTCCTGGTTCCCCTACCTCGACACGCTCATGGCCAGCCACCCTGAGCTACGGGCCTACGAACTGCCGCTGATCAGCAGCCTCTATGGCCTGGCCCGCCCGTTCATCGACGGCGGCATGGCCGTGGCCATTCCCGACCCGAAGGTGCGCGAACGCACCCTGACGGTCTATACCGATGTGGGGCAGGTGATGGCGGCGCTGAACATCCCGAACACGATGACCATCACAGTGCTGCTCGTTGATCGCCAGGGACGGATCTTCTGGCGCAGCGAGGGGCCCTACAGCGCCGAGCGAGCCGCCGGGCTGGAGCGGGCGCTCGCAACACCCCGGGAAGCAGGCGAGAGGGATCGCGTCGATGACGGTTGAGATCGCGATGCTGGTCTTCGCGGTGCTGGTGCTGCTCAGCGTGGTGGCAACCCGCACCTCCAGCCGCTTCGGGGTACCCGCCCTGCTGCTGTTCCTCGGCATCGGCATGCTCGCCGGCTCCGATGGCCCGGGTGGGATCGCGTTCGCCGACTATGGCCTCACCCAGACCCTGGGCATCATCGCCCTGGCGTTCATCCTCTTCTCGGGCGGGCTCGATACCGACTGGCCGGCCATCCGCCCGGTGCTGGCCCAGGGGCTGATCCTGGCCAACCTGGGCGTGGTGCTCAGCACCCTGCTGCTGGGCGGCTTCGCTATGCTCGTGCTTCAGCTCGACTGGCAGACCGGGCTGTTGCTCGGGGCGATCGTCTCCTCGACCGATGCGGCTGCGGTCTTCTCGGTGCTGCGCGAGCGCGGCGTCAATCTCAAACACAACCTTGAGCCGCTGATCGAACTGGAGTCCGGCTCGAACGATCCGATCGCGGTCTTCCTGACCACCGGGCTGATCGGCCTGATCACCACGCCCGGCGCCTCGTTGCTCAGCCTGGCACCCAGCTTTGTGCTGCAGATGGCGCTGGGCGCGGGCGGTGGCTGGCTCTTCGGGCGGCTGATCGTGCTGGCGGTCAACCGCATCCGCCTGCAGCAGGAGGGGCTCTATGTCGTCTTTACCCTGGCGCTGACGGTGCTGACCTACGCCGGCACGACGCTGGTGGGCGGCAACGGCTTTCTGGCGGCCTACCTGGCCGGGATCGTCGTCGGCAACGCTAACCTGGTGCACAAGCGCAGTATCCTGCGCTTCCACGACGGCATCGCCTGGCTGATGCAGATCGCGATGTTCCTCACCCTGGGCCTGGTGGTCTTCCCCTCGCAGTTGCTGCCGGTCGCGCCGTTCGGGCTGCTGGTGGCGCTGTTCCTGGTCTTTGTCGCCCGGCCGCTGAGTGTGATCGGGGCGCTGATCTGGTTCCGGCGCTCGCTGCGCGAGATACTGATGGTCTCGTGGGCGGGGCTGCGCGGCGCCGTGCCGATCGTGCTCGCGACCTTCCCGCTGATTGCCGATATCCCCGGGGCAACGCTGATCTTCAACGTGGTCTTCTTCGCCGTACTGGTCTCGGTGCTGCTGCAAGGGGTATCGATCGGCTGGGTGGCGCACCTGCTGCGCCTCAACGCCGATGAGCCCCGCGGCCAGGATAGCCACCTCTATGTGCCAGATGTGCGCCTGAACAGTCGTATGATGGTGGTGATCATCCCGCAGGGGTCGCCGCTGGTGGGCCGGAGCCTGCTCGATCTGCGGTTGCCGCGGGGTGTGCTGGTGGTGCAGATCCAGCGCGAGGAGACACCAATCATCCCGAGTGGCGATACGGTGCTCCAGGCCAACGACCAGCTGATCGTGCTGGCAACCCCCGATACGCTGCCGGTGCTGGAGCAGTTGTACCGAGAGTCCGGTGTGCAGCTGATCAGTGCGCTGAACGCCAGTCGCCTCAGTGGCATGCTCTCCGGTGAGCCTGGCCGCGGCCCCGCATAAGGGTGCGCCGGGATCGCCCCGGGTCGAGAAAGTGTCACGCCGGGTAGCTACACCGGCACTTGTCAGCGCGCGCACGGCGGCCTATGCTTATGCTCAGGCGGCACGCTGTCGTTGCCGTTTTCTATCACCGCGACACGCTACGAGCGCTAGCGAAAGGAGCGGGTCATGAGTGAGAGCGTCTACAAGGTCGTAGAGATCGTGGGTTCGAGCACCGAGTCCTGGGAGAAGGCCGCTACCATGGCGATGTTGACCGCAGCCAAGACGCTGCGCGATATCAGGGTCGCCGACGTGGAGGCGTTCGACGTGCACCTTGATGGGGACAAGATCGTCTATCGGACGAAGATCAAACTCTCCTTCAAGTACCACGAGGAAGAGTAAGCTCGCGGTTGGCATGCTAGTGCAGTTCCAGGCGACCTGTTCGGGCATCAGCGCGACCTCGACCGTGTCCAGATGCGTCGCGCCCAATCTACCATCGCCAATCTGCAATCTGCAATTGCACTAGCGGGGCGCTGCTGATCGGCTGAGCGGTCGCCCCACCCGTCAGTAGGTCTGTCCGTGCAAAGCGAAGCGGGACCTCACACTGGTTGAGGTCCCGCTTTGTCGTGCGTCCGGCAAGGTCGCGGCCGAGCTGCTGAGCGAAGCGAAGCCTGACAAACGCCGTGCCGGATCAACCACGTATCGTTGGTACGGCTGGCTGAACGCCGTAGCTTGCGCATCATGCGGACAGCGCGCCCTCGCTCCAGGCGTGGGGCAACCCCGCGAGCGCAGGGCGTTCGGCCTCACGCACGTACCAGCGGATGCGCTGCCGCACCTGGAAGCCACAGTCTTCGAACAGCCGCCGGGCGGCAAGATTGGCGGCGCCGGTACTCAGGCGAACGGTGTCAAGCCCTGCGGCGCGCATGGCCTGGAGCAACTGGAGGGTCAGCGCACGCCCGAGGCCACGTTTGCGGTAACCCTGGTCGACGCCAACGAACTCGAGCCAGCAGAGCCGCTGCCCGAGGCGCTGGCGTTCCAGCTCGCAGCAGATGGCGAGCGCATAGCCGGCCAGCGTCCCATCGGCCAGCACGGCCACCAGGTCGAGCTCGGGGCGATAGCCGGGCGCGTCCATGAGCGCGCAGCGTTCGTTAACGCTCTTGCGCCCGCCCACGAACAGCCTGCCGTGGAGCGCGGTGGCCGCCGCGAGGTCGCGGCTGGCAACGAAAGGCCGGATCAGCACCGCCTGAGGGGGCGACGGCGTGTCGATCGGGGTGTGCAGCGCGCGTTCCATCCGCAGCGTCTGCCAGGCATCCTCCTGGAAGCCTGTGCGCTCCAGCAGGGCAGCGAGCCGCCGATCGTCGCTGCAGACCGGCACGAAGAGGCTGGCACACTCACCGGCGCCCCGGGCGGCCCGGCCCGCGCTGGCCAGGCCCCAGCTGAGCATCGCACTGGCCAGGCGCTCGTCATCGGCACCCACGCGCGTGCACGACAGCAGCACACTCTCATCGAGCAGCATGGCCACCCCCACCAGGACGCCGTGCTGGTCCTCCCAGAGCCCGGTATAGGGCGTACCTTGCGGGCAGGCAAGCAGTTCGCCCTGCAGCGTATCGAGCGGTGGCCAGAGGTCACCGCGATCCACGGCCCGGGCAGCGAGCCAGAGTTCGAGGACCGCGGCGAGATCGGCCGCGCCGGCATAGGCTCTGTGGGTCAGGCTGGGCATCGTTGCCCCTCGTGAGCGCCCCTCAGGTGGGCGGGCGCTGGGTCGGGCGCTGCAGGATGGCCCGCACCTCGTCGTCGCTGACCTGGGCAAACTCGTCGTACCACAGACCGATCGCGCCGAAGGGCTCCGGTGTCTCAACGACAACCAGCTCGTCCACCAGGGGCCGCAGCAGCGCGACGGTCTCGCGGGCGGCCACCGGCGCCGCGACGATCAACCGGGCGGGCGCCTGGGCGCGCGCCGCGAGGATGGCAGCGCGCATAGTGGCGCCGGTCGCCAGCCCATCGTCAACCAGGATCACCGTCTTGCCGCGCAGATTGGGAGGCGGCCGCTCACCACGATAGAGGCGCGCGCGGCGCTGCAGCTCGTGCCCTTCGCTGGCCGCGACGTGGGCGATCAGCTCGGGGCTGAGGCGCAACTCGCGCACCAGGTCCTGGTTGAGCACCTGCACGCCACCCTCGGCGATCGCGCCCATCGCCAACTCTTCCTGGCCTGGCAGGCCGAGTTTGCGCACCAGCATCAGGTCGAGCGGCGCACCGAGCGAGCAGGCCACCTCGTAGGCCACGGGAACCCCGCCCCGCGGCAAGGCCAGCACCAGCGTGTCTGGACGGCCAACATAAGAGGTGAGCTGGGCAGCCAGGGCACGACCAGCCGCCGTGCGGTCGTGGAGGCGCCGCCCGTGACTCGCGATCCAGGCATGCATAGGAAACCTCGATTGTCCGTGCTATCCGGCCGGGCCGAGCAGCGGCGGGAAGAGGCGAGGCAACTCCTCCAGCACCCCGATGCCACCCATCTCGGCATTGCTGTAGACCGTAATGTCAGCCATGTCGCGCCCCAGGTCTTCGCGGAGCGAGACGACAGCCGCGCCACGCCTCATGACCGTGATGCGCGTCCCGCCGATCGCGTGGCGTCGCGGGGCTGCCGCGACGTAACCAATCGCTGCCAGCGATGCCTCGATCGCTGGCAGCAACTCGGGCAAGCAAGTGTAGCGATCCAAGGCGTTCCTCCCCTTGCGCGACACCGCTGTGCAGCGCGTAGGGTAGCACGGCACTGCGGGCAAACTGGCCACAAGCAAAAGCGGCCGGGCAGCCTCAGTGTAGTCGACGGGACGATCCGCTGCCATACGTGTCGATGCAGGTTCACTGCCCGTAGTTCTACGGGCTGTCGCACCTACGGCGCCGTGGAGCAGGAACGCCAGAGCGCCGCTAGCGGGCGACGTTCTGGGCAATCGGGAGCGGCACGGCGCGGGCGAGCCGCCGCAGATCGCCATAGGACATGCGGATGGCATCACGGTGCGTCCCCGCATTGAAGGTGACGAGCTCGTCGTCCTGCAGGTCCATGGTGCTGTAGACCGGCGCGTCAACGAGCGGGCCGAAGGGCGGCAAGGCGCCCACCTCGCACTCGGGGAAGCGCTCGCCGATCTGGGCCTCGCTGGCCAGCCGGACCTCACTGGCGCCCAGCGCCTCCCGCGCGGCCGCCAGGTCAACCAGGCGCGAGGCGGGGATCAGGACCAGCACCAGCTTGCCATCAACCTCCAGCACCACCGTCTTGAGGAACTGCCGGCCCGGCGTGTGAGTGTCCTGCGCCGTCTCCTGGGCGGTATAGTCGGTGCGATGACGGATGAGCTCAAAGGCGACCGCCTCCTCGCGGAGCAGGTCCATCAGCCGATCAAAGAGAGTCTTCATGGTTCGCCTCCTCAATTGCTGCTGCACATGCCGGCTTATACCAGGTGGCATTGGCAATCCCGCATTGTCCCGCTCATCTCCACAGCGCTCCAGCGCCACACAGGGCCTGGTAGAGCTGGAGCGCTGTGGAGGTGTGGAGCTGAGCCAATGCGCTGCCATCAAGCAGAGTCGGTATTACGCCACCGCCTGGGCGATCAGCCGCGCGATCACGTCGGCCTGGTTCAGCGCCAGGTCGACGCCCATCGCCGGGATGAACATCCAGGTGTTGTGCGGATTATTGACGCGCGCAACCGCCTTCGGCACCCCGAAGGCGAAGCGTGCCAGACTGGTGATCACCAGGTTCGTCTCGTCGGCGCCGGTGACGGCGGCAACCATGTCAGCCGTGCGGATGCCCGCTGCCTCAAGCACCGCCGGGTCGGTACCACTGCCGTGGACCTGTTGAACCCCGGGGGCGGCCCGCTGCAGCGCCGCGATCGCCGCCTCCTGGGCCTCGATCACCGTGACGCGGTGCCCCGCCTCCAGGAGCAGGCCAGCCAGATACGAGCCCACCTGGCCGCCCCCGATGATCATCACGTGCATCGCGGGCCTCCCTCGATGTGATTCTTCACCATCGTTTAGTACTACAGTTGTATTTCGGCAGATGACCCGTTTCCGTCGGCGTAAACGCCTCGGCTAGTGCTTGCGAAGGCCACCTGCGTGGCCTGTTGAGCCCACGAAGGTGGGCTTTGCCCCCCGTAGCCGAGGGCTTTCAGCCCGACGGGGAGCGCACCTACAACTGTAGTATTAGTGCCGCAGCATCGCGACGAGATGGTCGGTCGCGGCTGCGAGCACGACCAGGTGCAAAAGATCGCCGGCCTCGAAGCGTGTCCCGGGCTGGGGCAGAAAGGTCCGGCCATTGCGGCTGATCGCCACCACCTGGATCTCGCCGGGGCTGGCCAGGGCGCTCACCGGGCGCCCGACGAGCAGCGGCGGCACCGCCACCTCTAGTAGATCCACATCGCTACCGAGGCTGGCCACTGGCTCGAGTTCGGAGTAGCTCAGCAGTTCGGCGATGCGGTTAATGCCCCAGGTGGTTGTACAGACCGTCTGGATTCCCAGCCGCTGGTAGATCACGGCTGCGCGCGGGTTGTAGACCCGGGCAACGACCCGCGGCACGTGGAAGACCAGGCGTGCCAGACGCGCGGCCACGACATTGACATCGTCGCTGGGGGTGACGGCGGCCAGGGCGTCCTGGTGCTCAATCGCTGCCTCGCCCAGCACCCGTCGATCGAGCACATCGCCGACCAGCGTCCGGCCGTGGAAACCGGCCGGCAGGTGCGCCAGGCTTGCCGCAGAGGGATCGATGACGGTAACCGTGTGGCCGGCGGAGCTGAGCCGGCGGGCCAGTCCGGCGCCGATCCGGCTACAGCCAAGGATGATCACACGCATGGCACGCCTCACCTTCCATACCCCGGGCCGGGCAGCGTCCGATCGGCGAGCGGCCGGCGCCGGCGCCGGCTGCGCAGCGCCGCCTTGCGTAACTCGTCGGCGATCAGCAGCACCGGCATACAGGCCAGCAACAGCAGCCAGCTGGCCAGCGGCAGCGGCGCAGTGCCAAAGACCCACTGCAGCCAGGGTAGGTACGCCAGGGCAGCGATCAGGCCGAGCTCGACCGCGATGCCAACCCACACCAGCGGGTTGGCGCCCAGGCTGAGGCTGGCGATCGAGGTGCGCTCGGTGCGCTGGGCAAACAGGTTGCCCACCTGGGTGGCGACAATCGCCGCCAGGGTCATGGTGGTGGCCAGCTGGTAGAGCGGGCCATTGGCGGGCAGATCGAGCCATTGCCCGGCGTACCCGGCGCTCCAGTAGATGGAGTAGAAAGCGAGCATCGCCACCCCGGCCTGGATGAGGCCCAGGAAGCAGAGCGCGCGCAGCAGCAGCCCGCGGGTGATGATGTGGTCATTCCGGTGGCGCGGCGGGCGCTCCATCACACCGGACTCGGCAGGCTCGGCGCCAAGCGCCAGCGCCGGCACGATGTCGGTGCCCAGGTCGATCGCCAACACCTGCATCACCGTCAGCGCAAGTGGGATGCGCCCGCCGCTGAGGGCAAAGAGCACAAACGGCACCGCCTCGGGCACGTTACTGGTGAAGATATAGCCGACGAACTTGCGGATGTTGGCGTAGACCGCCCGTCCCTCCTCGATCGCGTGGACGATGGTGGCGAAGTTGTCGTCGGTGAGGATCATATCCGCCGACTCGCGGGCCACATCGGTGCCTGCCAGCCCCATAGCCACCCCGATGTCGGCCTGCTTGAGCGCCGGGGCATCGTTCACCCCATCGCCGGTCACGGCCACCACCTTACCCAGCCGCTGCAGCGCGGTCACGATGCGCAGCTTGTCCTCGGGGGCGACGCGGGCGAAGATCACCTCGTTCTGCAGCGCGGCGGCCAGCGCGGCGTCGTCGAGGCTATCCAGTTCGGTGCCACTCACCAGGCGCGGGCAGTCGTCCTGGACGATCGCAAGCCGCCGGGCGATACTCTCGGCCGTGAGCCCATCGTCGCCGGTGATCATGATGATGCGGATGCCAGCGCGGTGGCACTGAGCCACCGCCGCCGCCACCTCCGGTCGCGGCGGGTCGTACATCGCGGCCAGGCCGAGGAAGACCAGTTCACGCTCGATCTCGTCGGCGCAATGCAGGGGCTGACCAACGGGCAGGCGGCGCGTGGCCACGCCGAGCACGCGCAGGCCGCCGCGGGCGAACCGGTCCTTGGCGGCGCACACCGCGGCGCGGCGCTGCTCGTCGAGCGGCACGTCCCGCCCATCAAGCCGGATGGCAACACAGCGCGCGAGCAACTCGTTGGGCGCACCCTTGGTGTAGACGACCAGGTCGCCGGCGCGATGGATGGTGCTCATCAGCTTGCGACGCGACTCGAAGGGCAACTCGTGGATGCGTGGCGTCGTCGCCAGGGTGGCCGGATCGAGCCCGGCCTTGCGGGCGACCACCTGCAGGGCCGCCTCGGTCGGATCGCCGAGGATGGTCCAGCTCGTCGGGTCGCCCTGGCCGGGTGGCGCCTGCCCGGGAGGGAGCAGGCGGGCATCGTTGCAAAGGGCGGCGGCGCGCACCAGCGCGTCCAGATCGTCATCGGGGGCAGGCGCGCACGGGCGCCCGTCCAGCTGGATCGTCCCCACCGGCGCGTAGCCGCTGCCACTCACCTCGAACTGGCGCCCGCCGGCCCAGAGATAGCGCACCATCATGGCATTCTGGGTGAGCGTGCCGGTCTTGTCGGTGCAGATCACCTCGGTGCAGCCCAGCGTCTCCACCGCCGAGAGCCGCTTGACCAGCGCGTTGCGGCGGGCCATCCGCTGCACACCGATCGCGAGGGCCAGGGTCACCGTCGGCAGCAGGCCCTCGGGCACGAAGGCAACGATCATGCCCATCGTGAAGATGAAGCTCTCGGCCAGCCCGATGCCCGCCATGCCGACCGCGAGCAGGAAGAAGACCACCCCGACGCTCACCGCGATCGCCGTCACGACGCGTGTGACGCGGCCCAGCTCCTGCTGCAGCGGGCTGGGGGTCTCGGCGACGCTCTGGGTCATGTGCGCGATCGCGCCGAAGGCGCTGGCCATCCCTGTGGCGAAGACCAGAGCCTTACCCGTGCCGGCCACCACGATCGTGCCGGCAAAGACGACATTGGGCAACGCCGCCCGCTCGTGGGCCGCAGCATAGGCCTCGGCGCGCTTGGGAACGGCGCGCGACTCGCCGGTCAGCGTCGACTGATCGACCCGCAACTCGCTCGCCTCGACCAGGCGCCCGTCGGCGGCAACCAGGTCGCCCTCGGCCAGGAGCAGCAGGTCGCCCGGCACCACCTCGGCGCGGGGAATCTCCTGGACGGTGCCGTCGCGCAGCACATGGGCACGGGCCGGCAGCAGGGCGCGCAGCGCCGCGGCGGCCCGCTCGGCCCGGTACTCCTGCCAGAAGCTGAACAGGCCGTTGATCAGGTTGACCGTCCAGATCGCGATGCCGAGCTCGGGCATACCGGCCAGAAAGCCGATCGCCCCGCCGACCCAGAGGAGCAGGGCCATGAGGTGGGTGAAGTTCTCCAGGAAGCGCCAGATCAGCGGCTTGCCCCTGACCGTCTGCAGGGCGTTGGGGCCGTAGCGGCGCAGGCGCGCGGCGGCCTCCGCGGCGCTGAGGCCGCGCACACTCGTGCCCAGCGCTGCGTAGGCCTCGGCGATCGAGCGCTGATGCAACTCGCCCCAGGCTGCCTGGCCAGCCTCCGTGCTATGTGCCGCGCTGCCCATCACTCTGCCTCGGGCGCCAGCCCGTGCTGGAGCGCATAACGCACCAGGTCAGCGACCGTGTGGAGGCCGAGCTTGTGCAGCAGCCTGGCGCGGTGCCACTCGACGGTGCGCACGCCGATGCCGAGTCGTTCGGCGATCGCGGCGCTGGTGAGGCCCTCGGCGACCAGGGCCAGCACCTCGCGCTCCCGCGGGCTCAGCCCCTCCGCCTCCATGCCCGGATCCTGGCCCTCGCTGGCAAAGCTCCTGATCGCCCGCTCGGCCAGGCGCGGGCTCAGGTAACGCTGGCCCGCCGCTACCTGGGCGATCGCGTGGAGAAAATCATCGGCCAGCGCCTCTTTGAGCACATAGGCCATCGCCCCGGCGCGCAGCGCCTCACGCACGTGCGGCTCGTCGCCGTGGATCGAGAGCACGATCACCCGCGTCTCGGGCGCCTGGGCGCGCACGGCGCGGATCACCTCGATGCCATTCATCCCCGGCATACTCAGGTCAACGATCAGCAGGTCGGGGTGGTGCTGGCGCACCAGCGCCACCGCCTCGGCACCGGTGGCCGCCTCGCCGACGACGCGGCAATGGAGCCGCGTCTCGAGCAGGAGGCGCAGGCCCTCACGGACCACGTGATGGTCATCGGCCAGCACCAGCGTCAGTCCATTCATGGCACTCCTCGCTGCTGGCTCAGGCAGGGCTGTGGGCCGCCGTATCGATCGCCGGCGGCTGGGCCAGGGGCGGGCCGGCGCTGCAGAGGCTGCGCAGCGTGCGGGCCGCCTCGCGGGCCAGCGCCGAACCCTCGCGGCGTGCGCCGATCAGGGTCATCCCCTCGAGCGGTGTGGCCAGCAGCAGCCGCGGGCCGGTGAAGGACGCCAGCGTCGCATCACCCAGCGCGGCGAGGCTCAGCACCAGCACATCGGCGCTGGCGAGCGCCGCGCGCCGCTCCGGCGTGTCCTGCTCATCAAAGGCGGCAAGCGTAGCGCCCGGGAGCTCGTGGCGCACCGCCGCCTCGAGGGCCTGGCGCAACGGCGCAGCGGCCACCAGCACGATGCGCCGCCCGGCGCCCAGCGTACCGCGCGCCGCGCCCGCCTGCCGCAAGAGCAGGCCGTAGCCCACGGCGATGGCCAGTGCAAGCACGCTATAGCCCACGATCCAGCCGACGTCCCCGGTCACCTCCGGCCCGCCCTGGCCGAGCAGGGCCACGACCAGCGTGCTGATGAGCCCGGTGGTCGCCGTCACTGCCGCGATCACGCCAAAGAGCAGCCCGGCGTACAGGTAGATGCGCCGGCTGAGCACCCGCTGCTCCTCGACATTGGCCCGCACCAGGCGCTCGCTCCACCAGCCGGCCAGGCCGTAGACGGGCAGGGCGACGATCGCCGTCGCCGCATACCAGCTGAGCGCGGTGAGCCAGGCGCTGCCGACGACTTCAGCGCCCAGCCACAGGCGCAGCAGCGTGCCGATCAGCCCGCCCAGGCCAAAGTAGAGCGCCACCAGGCTCACGGCAGCCAGCAGGTAGCTGATCAGGCGCCGCGCGGTGCCGACGCGCTCCTCGGCGCCACTGAGCCGCGCCGTGACCACGAGTTGCTCGCGATGGTAGAACAGGATGGGCAGCGCCACGATCAGCGCCGCCGCCGCTCGCGTCTCGCCGGCGAAGGCATTCGCCCAGCCGGTCACACCCAGGCTGGCCTGCAGCCCGGCGGCCAGCAGCGCGGTCAGCCCGGTGAGCGCCGCCACCAGGCTGCTGGCGATCACCAGCGCCATATAGACCTGGCGCAGGATCGCGCCGAGCTCGTCGATCTGCAGCGGGCCGGCGACGCGCACCAGGCGCCGCGACCAGAGCTCGTGGGGTAGCCAGAGCACAACGCCGCTGATCAGCGCCGCGGCGGGCCCGGCCAGCTGCCGGGCATAGCCGGGCGCACTGAAGACGAACTGCTGCAGCAGCCCGTGGATCAGCACCCCGGCGCCGAAGCTGGTCAGCGCCAGGCTGATCCAGAGGATCAGCGCGAGATACCAGCGGCGGAGGGTGGCATGCGGTGCGGCGCGCTCGACCAGTTCACGGTCGCTGCTGAAGAAGCGCCAGTGGGCCAACCAGACCAGCGCGGCCACCAGCGCGTTGGCCAGCGGGCTGATCAACTCCAGCGCCGACAGGCGCTGGCTGAAGCGATCGAGCGCCAGGGTGAGCGCCTCCTGCAGCCCGAACAGCGCGACCAGCGCGGCCACCAGCAGCACGGCATAGGCATACAGCCGGCGCAGCGCCGAGAACTGACCCTCGGGCTGGCGGGCATCCCGCTGGGCCAGGGCCCAGTGGCCCGCCCAGAGCGGCGCGCCAACCACGATCAGCGCGACACTGCTGCCTAGCCGCAGGGCGGCGACACCCGCGCCGAGCGCGGCGCCGCCGAACAGGCGCGTTGCGAGGAACGCCAGCAGCCCGCTGACGCCGAAGCTCATCATCCACAAACCAATGAAGGCGGCGACATAGATGTAGAGTCGCCGCACTGTGCGTGTTGCCATGGGTCACCTCCCGCGCAAGCCAGGGTTGGTTCGACGCACGCACCCCGCCTACCAGAAGGGCCAGCCGATAATGCGCCAGGTCTCGCCGTCGCGCTCGAGCAGGATGTCGTACTGGGTGCTCCACTCGTTCCCGCCAAACAGCCCACCCGGGCTAAAATGGGTGACGGTGACCGTCACCGTCGCGGTCTGATCGTGGATGGCGACGGCATTGACGCGCAGTTCACTGTCGCGCTGATAGCGGAGCTGTTCCTGAAACTCGGCCAGGGTGCGCTCGCGCCGCGTCGTCTCGCTGAGCATCCCGTAGGCGGTGGCATAATCGCCGCGGTAGGTCGCGTCGAAGAAGCGCTGGACCACCCCCTCGGGCGTGGAGAGCGGCGCAAGCTCTGGCTGCTGGCGTCCGCCCAGCGCAATGGCGATCAGGGCAATGATGACCAGCGCCAGCGCGCCGCCGACCAGAGCGAGCAGGCCCCAGCCCTGGCTCCAGCGGGGCGCGCCAACCTGCGGATCGCGCGTTGCTCGAAGCATGGTTTACCTCCTCCTGGCCAGTGCCCCGGCACACAGAGGATGCCGCACGCCGGCCAGGGTCGCATCCTGTATTGTAGCAGCGCAGCGGCAGTCTGTGCGTTATCGTCGCACAATACGCTGTGATTGTCTGTGCACTTGCCGGACAGGCGCTGGGCGGTG
>Ga0272446_1001723_pt1 | contig 31298 bp, 22 predicted proteins | sample YNPCB0061_FD_194587 | JGI IMG/M metagenome (GOLD analysis project Ga0272446, IMG submission 194587) | Hot spring microbial mat communities from Yellowstone National Park, WY, United States - YNP-CB-006-1 | ecosystem: Environmental > Aquatic > Thermal springs > Hot (42-90C) > Sediment | place...
TTCTAAACGGGTTTGATAGTTGTTAACTTCTTCTGATAAGAGAGTTCTACCGGTAAGATCTGTAAACGTAATGGTTTGAATTCTTGGTAAAGAGTTATCTATCGCTATAAAAACTTCATTTCTAGCTGGGTTAGGATAAATATTAGAAAATGCACTTAACAAGTCTGTTTGTTCTTTGGATGACCAGGTGGCCAAATCTAACGTTTTGAATAATCTAGGAGTTAAGAAAGTAATCACAGTGTCCAAATATTTAGAAGCTGTTTCAATTGCACTAGGAGTAGAATTTGCATAGATGCCATAAGGTTCAAAACCTACACCATAAAAGGGATACAAACCTGGGAAGGGGTTATCATTAGCAAAATCAGGTAATAAGGCAGCTTGGTTACCTAAATTAAAACTTCTTCTTACCATATCATGCCCGCCATGTACTTCAATAACAGGCTGTCCAGTAACGTTAACAATTACAACCCCAGTGGTGTAAGGAGTATTATCAGCCGTACCGTGCATAGCAAGAATTACAGGTTCACCGGGTTCCATAAAGGCTGTATCGCCCACTGCACCACCTAATGAAATAGTAACTCTATGATTAGAAGGATAACCAGGATTTCCGCTATTTCCTTCAAAATTACCAAGAGCAACGGTATCAATCAAAGGCATATTATTTCCGTCTAAGAATTTTGGGTAAGTCAACTCGGCAGGTTTATTTAAACAACCTGCATGGATAGCTACATAACCACCTGAGTTAGAACCACCTGCTGCGATTCTTGTGGGGTCTATTTTCCATGTATTTTTTTCTTTATTCAAATACCGAATTAAAGCCTTTAGGTCTTGTTGAGCACGAAAAACCGCAGACATAATGCTTCTTGCTCTTTCTTCTTCCGTTGAAGCTAATGGATTCCAACCTACTCGATACGTCGCTGATATAGTAACATATCCTTTTCTTGCAAATGCTTTACATAAGTGAACCATAGCACTATCTTTTTTTGTACCGAGACCCGGTGTTGGAATACTACTTTGAGGCAAGAAACTGCCCGCATGTAAAAAAATAATCACCGGACGATTAAAAATTGTATCACCTAATGGTTGGTAGATATCACATTTTAAATCAATAGGAACACTAGAACCGAAAGGTACGTTACTTCCATACACAACGTTAGAATCCACTTTAACATCGGTAAAAATGTTATCCACATAACGTGTTTGTGAAATACTTAACAATGGTAAAACCATTAAAACCAATAAAAATCTTAATTTTTTCATATATGTAAAAAATTTTTATGCAAAAATACTTAATTTACCAACAATAAACAAGATTTTTAAGAAAGATTTTATAAAATACTAAAAATTTTTGATAAAAGCAGAATGTAGAAAGTGCTTTTCTACATCAAATGAAGATTGATGACCAAGTTTGTCCCAAGTTTCTCTTAGCCATTTATCAGCAATCTCTCTGCCTCTGTCTCTTAATCTACACAAAAAATCCCAATTGGTATTCAATTTTGAAGATTGAGAAAGCTCTTTTAAAGCTTCATAACCAGAAATAGCATGTATAAAAATTTCCTTGTTATTTTTTCCGGGTAATTGTACGCCATTTTGTATCAAGTAATTACGATAATGAATGAGTTTAATTTCGTTAATCATACTAGAATTAAAGGAAATTTCATTGATTCTATCTGCAATATCTCTCGCAGTACAAGGTAGTTCATCAATATTTACAGAATTAATTTTTACTAAAACAATGTCCGAAACATGAGCTTCTTCTATCAAAGGAAACATAGGGGGATTTCCCATGTATCCACCGTCCCAATAATATTCACCATCAATTTCCACTGCTTGAAATAAATAAGGTAAACAAGTGGAAGCCAAAAGCACGTCAACGGTAATTTCTTCATTATGAAAAACTTTTGCGGAATTGGTTTTTACATTGGTAGCACAAATAAATAATTTTTTTTTGTTATAATGACGTAGTTCTTCAAAATCAACAATGTTTTCCAAAATATCTTTTAATGGATTGATATTAAGTGGATTGAACATATAAGGAGAAAAATATTGAATCATGGTATTAAACCATAAATAACCCGGTGAAGAAAGCATATTTCCGGATTTATCAAAAATGGTAGGTTCTAAAAATATAGAACCATACCTGGAAACATCTCTCCATAATTTATGTAATAGTTCTTTTGCTTTGTCGGGACCGCCAATATGTAAGCCATAAGCAGTAACCACAGCATTTACTGCACCAGCACTGGTACCACAAATTCCTTCTGCAATTAAATTTTCATCTTCCAACAGTCTATCCAAAACACCCCATGTAAAAGCACCATGAGAACCACCACCTTGAAGAGCTAAACCAATTTTTTTTACCATGCTAAATGAAAATATTTTTTTACAAAGCTATGCAATTTTTGTATTAAATCAAAATGTATTCATTTCTATAAAAGTCTAAAATGGAAAATACCTTTACCTGATTAATCGTATTCCATCCAACAAAATATAAACAAAAACATTGATTTAAAATTTAGCTTTACATTTGCATTGTGGAAATTGATGATATACTAAATTTTTCGAGGCTTTATTCTGCTGCTAACGATCAAAAAAACGCAAGAAGCGATTTTCAAAGAGATTTTGATAGGTTAATATTTTCATCGCCTTTTAGAAGGCTACAAAATAAAACACAAGTTTTTCCGTTGCCGGGTTCAGTTTTTGTTCATAATCGACTAACACATACCTTAGAGGTTTCTACCGTAGGTAGGTCTTTAGCCACTTTATGCTCTTGGGAATTTGTTCCTCGTGAAAAAGATCCTTATGAAAATGCCATGAATTGGGGGAATGCAGTCGCTGCTGCTTGTTTAGCTCATGACATAGGAAATCCACCCTTTGGGCATTCCGGTGAAGAAGCCATTGCTCAATTCTTTAAAAAAAATCTTAATGCTAATTGGTTTAAACCTTTAACTAATGAACAAAAAAGTGATTTCTTACAATTTGATGGTAATGCTAATACTTTTAGAGTTCTTACTCACTCTTATCCAACCAAAAGACCTAACGGTTTTGGATTAACTTACACCGTTTTAGCTTCATTAATAAAATACCCTTGGGCTTCTTATCAAACAGAAAAATCCAAGTTTGGATACTTTCAAGCTGAAAAAAAAACTTTTTATCAACTTTTTAAAAATCACGCCTTAGTTTATGATGAGGATAACTTTTTTAGACATCCTTTTGTCTATCTCTTAGAAGCTGCTGATGACATTTGCTATCATATCATCGACATGGAAGACGCTCATAAACTTAAAATAGTTTCTACTAATAATATTCAAAACTGGTTTTTGAGTCTCTTAGAAGACCCATTAAAAGAAGAAACCTTCTCAGAATTAAAAATTATCGAAGATGCAAACGAAAAAATAGCTTTATTAAGAGGAAAAGTTATTCATCAACTCATTATGGACACCAAAGAAGTCTTTTTGTCTTACAAAGAACAATTGCTCAAAGGATTTAAAATTGATAACTTATTAAATTATATCCCTGATAAACGTAAAAAAATTCTGTCAGAAATTAAAATATTCAGCCAAAAAAATATTTACAACGATAAAAGGGTTATTGAAATTGAGATGGCTGGAAAGCAAATTCTTGGTGGCTTATTAGAAGAATTGATGGAAGGTTGGTTTACATGGGAAAATAATCCCAATGATAGATTTGCTCAAAAAATCGTTCAATTAATTCCTAATCAGTTTCATATTCAAAAAGAAGCTAATAATTATGACAAAATTCTTTATATTGTTGATTTTGTTTCCGGGATGACGGACTTGTTTGCAGTGGAACTTTTCCAAAAATTAAAAGGATATACTTTCCCTAAATTTTCTTAAATTTACTATGAACCTTAATTTATGGATTGTATGGATTATTCTTAGTTTCTTGTATATATGGAATTTTTTTTATTTAAGAAAAGTTCAAATCGGATTTTTTTCAAGTTATTTTAATGACTTGATAGCATTGCCATGGGTTTTTGCATTTATTACATTGATTTATCGTAATTTATTAAAGGTAAAAAACTTTCGAGTTTCTAAATACCAAATAGTTTTTACTTTTTTGCTTTTTTCCATATCTTTTGAAATTTTATTCCCTTATTTTCAGCCTCAGAAATATATCGCAGATTGGAATGATGTGCTGATGTATTTATTAGGGAGTTTGATATGGTGGCATTTAAAAAGTCGATTGTAATTAATTAATAATTAAAAATTTTGGTAATCAGGGCGTCCCTTGCACGGGGTGCTTCGGGTCGGGCTGAACCTCCCTTTCCTCCTATTAAGAGGGATACAACCTCCCTTCCCTCCTATTAGGAGGGATACAGGGAGGTTGCTCAGCAATCCTTTCTTTGCTACCTTCGGCTTTGCTCCGGAAGCAAAAAAAGGCAATGCCGCCTCCGCCCCTCCTAACATTGGAGGGTGTCCGAAGGACGGGGTGGTTTCGCCCCTCCTAACATTGGAGGGGTGTCCGAAGGACGGGGTGGTTTCGCCGCCCTCCGCATCCCTCACGCTGCAATAATCTTACTACCTCCATTCTTGCAAAATTTTACTAAAAAATTAACCTGTAAAGAGAAATAGGAAAGATTGGCTTTTCTATGGAATTATACTAATTTTGTGGCATGGAATTTTTAATTGAATGGTATTATTTTTTCAAAGATTTAATCAATCCTGAGGTTTTAGCAAAAGGTGGTCTAATTACATTAGTCTTAGTTATTTTTGCAGAAACCGGTTTGATGATAGGTTTTTTTTTACCGGGAGATTCCTTACTTTTTACTGCGGGTTTATTATGTTCCTCAGGAGTTTTAGAAGTTAGTTTTCCCGTTTTGCTCATCAGTTTAATTATTGCTGCAATATTAGGAGACCAAACGGGATACTATATAGGAAGGCAAATGGGTGATAAACTCTTTAAAAAAGAAGAATCCTGGTTTTTTAAACCGAAATATGTACAAAAAACTAAGGAATTTTATAATAGGCACGGCGGCAAAGCCATTGTTCTCGGTAGATTTGTTCCTATTGTTAGAACATTCGCACCAATGATTGCAGGCGTAGCCAAATTAGAATACAAAACTTTCGTTTTTTATAATGTCTCGGGTGGTATTATCTGGATAACCAGTATGCTAACCGCTGGTTATTTACTAGTTCAATGGATACCTGGTATCAAAAGCTATATTCACTTGGTGATATTATTGATTATTTTCCTTTCTATTATTCCCATTATCACCACATATATTTCCGAAAGAAAATTAGCCAAACAACAAAAAGAAAATAACTTATGAAAAAATACCTTTTTATCATTTGCGTTTATTCATCTCTTCTAGCTCAAAAAAAGAATATTACACTTTCCGATATTTGGATTGAATACAAATTTTTTCCTGCGACCGTAGAGCAGTTTCGTTGGATGAAAGAAGACCAATTTTATACAGGTCTTTCCAATGGAAATAAACTTTTTAAATATAACGTTTTAGACAAAAATTTTAAAGAAATTATTTTCGAGACTTCTAATTTTAAGGACCCTTTTCCTCAAAAAATTCAAGATTATGAATTTTCAAAAGATGAAAATTTTTTGTTACTAAAAAGTAAAGTTACGCCTATTTACAGACATTCTTCAAAAGAAGTTTCAACGGTTTTAGACCTTAAAACTAAAAATTTCATCAATATACATGATGGCAAATTGATTTCGCATGCAACTTTATCTCCTAATAACCAAAAAGTAGCTTATGTTTACGAAAACAATTTATTTGTTCAAGATATCAACACCAAAGAAATTACGAGAATTACAAGAGATGGAGAAAAAAATAAAATCATTTATGGTTTTTGTGATTGGGTTTATGAAGAAGAATTTGGTTTTACGAAAGCTTTTGAATGGTCTCCTGACGGAAAAAAAATTGCATTTTATCGATTTGATGAAAGCCAAGTACCAGAATTTTCTATGGATATTTATGGTGAATTATACCCCAAACAAGAACGTTTTAAATACCCAAAAGCAGGAGAAAAAAACTCCGAAATTCAAATCTATGTTTATGATTTAGAATCCAAAACATTAAATCCTATGGATTTAGGTTCAGAAAAAGATATTTATATCCCAAGAATTCGTTGGACAAACTCCTCCGATGAATTAGCAGTTCTTAGAATGAACCGTTTACAAAATCAAGTAGATGTGCTTTTGTGCAATACAGCCGATGGAACTCATCAAGTAATTTTGACAGAAAAATCCGATACCTATATCGAAATTACAGATTATATGTTATTCTTTTTGGAAAATGGAAAAGAATTTTTATGGACATCAGAAAAAGATGGATATAACCACATCTATCATTATGATTTAAAAGGAAAATTAATTAAACAAATTACCTCAGGTAATTTTGAGGTTTTAGAAATTTTAGGGGTTGATAACAAAAAACAAATGATTTATTATATGTCTTCGGAAGTAACTCCTTTAGAAAAACATTTTTATCAAATATCATTGAATGGAAAAAACAAAAAAAGATTAAGTTTAGAAACTGGAAGTCATAGTATAACACTTTCTTCTTCCTTCAATTATTATATTGATACTTATAGCCAAATGGGTATTCCACCGGTAACCAAATTAATGACAATAGAAGGAAAATTGGTAAAAGAAATCGAAAACAACAAAGAATTGAATGAACGTTTGCAAGAATATGAAATTAGTAAACCTGAATTTTTCAAGTTCAAAACTTCTGAGGGTATCGAATTAAATGGTTGGATGATAAAACCCACAAATTTTGATGAAAATAAAAAATATCCGGTTTTGATGTATTGTTATGGCGGTCCTGGTCATCAAACGGTTGTTAATAAATATAGTGGTACAGACTTTTATTGGTATCAAATGTTAGCAAGTCAAGGATATATTATTGTTTCTATTGACAATCGAGGTACAGGAGGAAGAGGTGCAGCATTCAAAAAAGCTACTTACAAACAACTTGGTAAATTAGAATGTATAGACCAAATTGAAGGAGCAAAGTATTTAGGAAGTTTAAGATTTGTTGATAAATCACGAATTGGTATTTGGGGTTGGTCTTTTGGTGGATATTTAACTAGTTTATGTTTAACTAAGGGAAATGAATATTTTAAAGCAGGAATTGCCGTGGCTCCTGTTACAAATTGGAGATATTACGATACCATTTATACTGAAAGATATTTACAAAGACCTCAAGACAATCCTTCTGGATACGATGAAAATTCACCCATTCATTTTGCCGATAAACTCAAAGGTAATTATCTAATAGTTCATGGTACCGCTGATGATAATGTGCATTTTCAAAATGCAATGGAAATGGTAGATGCATTAATTAAAAATAATAAACAATTTGAACAATTCTTTTACCCTAATAAAAATCACGGTATTTATGGAGGTGTAACTAGATACCACCTTTATACTAAACTAACCAAGTTTATTGTTGATAACATTTAAGAATTAAAAATTGTGGGAAATTTGTAAATTATTGAAAATAAATAAATTATAATAAAATTGATAAGTTATAGAATAAAATATAAAAATTTTTTTTGAAGCAATATTTGAAAATATAATAAACATGGTATATATTTGCAGAAAACTAAAATTAAAACTGATTGGGCAATGATTTTAAATACTAATGATAATTCCCGAATAAGTGGTCCACTACAATTTAGCTATCCATGTTTTATAGACATGTTATCTAACAATCTTATATTCATGTATAGAGGAGTAGTAACCTCTGATTTGGTAACACATGTACTTCAGATAATGGAGGAAAGGTTAGAGGAAGACAAAGCAAGCAAAAAAACATCGAAAAAAGTTTTTAATGTGATGGTGGAGTGCTTAAGAAATGTTTATTCAGATGAAATATCACAGGAAGTATCTGAGTTAGAATCAATTGCCATTTTAATCGTAAAATCAGAAGAAGATGGATATTTAGTTTCAACGGGAAATTACTTAAAAAATACAGAAGTAGAAATTTTAAAAAATAGATTAGATAAAATTAATCAAATGGACGGAGAGAAATTGAAAGTATACTATCAAGAACTTTTAACCAATCCTGTAACAGAAAAAGGATTGTCTAGTTTAGGTATGATAGATATTGCAAGAAAATCTAAGCAAAAAATTGCTTATCAATTTCAGACTGTAAATGAATTTTTTACATTTTTTACGTTAGAAGCCAAAGTAATTAAAAGATAATATAAAAATATTTAGCTATGCTAAAACCACTGAAAATAGAACCGACACACAAAACGCCTAGGGTTTACTTGGAACCCGAAACTAACACCTTTGAATTAGGTGGAAGATCTATTCCAGAAGATTCTGTGGGTTTTTATAAACCAATATTAGAATGGATTGATGCTTATGCTGAAAACCCAAATCCAAAAACAGAATTCAAATTTGAATTGGAGTATTTTAATACAAGTTCTTCCAAAAATATACTGGAATTATTAAAAAAATTAGAAGGAATGTTCAACAAAGGTAATGATGTTCACATTATATGGTATTATGATGAAGATGACGAAGATATGGAAGAAACTGGAGAAGACTACAAAGCTTTGTTGCAAGTTCCGTTAGAGTTAGTAATGAAAGCCCACTATTAATCTTAATGAATTAGTTGATTATGACATACAGTTATTTTAAAAATATGCAGGTAAACAATATAATATTTGTTTACCAAGGTGAAGTTACAGCAGACTTAGTATCATCTGTTCTACAGATGATGGAAAATAAGTTAGATGGAGATGGAGAAGACAAAAAAGTAAAAAAGAAAGTTTTTAATGTTATGGTTGAATGTCTTCAAAATGTTTATCATCACCTTGATGCATTGGAGTCTTCAAATGTTAGTGGAAAAATTAATGATAAAAGGGCTCTACTAATGATTGGCAAAGAAGATACCGATTATTACGTTATCACTGGCAACTACATACTCAACGATAGAGTTAATGCAGTAAAAGAAAAACTAGAACGAGTAAATAGTTGTGACAAAGATGAACTTAAAAAGCTTTATCAGGAGATTCTTTCCAATGAACAGATGTCCGATAAAGGTACTGCTGGACTTGGTATGATTGATATTGCCAGAAAATCAGGTCAAAAATTAGGATTTGATTTTCATTATGTCGATGAAGTGTATTCATTCTTTAGTTTAGAGGCAAAAGTTTCAAGAGTTCAGGCTTAATATTGTTAAAAAAATGAGAAATTTAATTATAGAACCAACAAGTAAAACTCCTAAAATTATTTTAAACGCTGATGTGAATGTTTTTGAGATATCCGGTAGGTCTATTCCCGAGGACTCCGTAGGGTTTTATAGAAAAGTTATTGATTGGATCGATGACTATGCTAAAAATCCTAATCCAAAAACTAATTTTAAATTTCAATTGGAATATTTCAATACTAGTTCTTCTAAGTGCCTTTTAGATGTTTTCAGAAGATTAGAAAAAATGTACAAAAGTGGTAATCAAATTGAAATCACTTGGTGCTATGATGCTGATGACGAGGACATGAAAGAAACTGGTGAAGATTACAAAGCTCTTCTTGAGGTTCCTTTTGAATTAGTTTCCATCTAAATCCGATTAATTTTAGGTTGTTAGCATAGTTAATTAAAATAAAATATTTTATTTAGCAGTTAAGTAGTTCTTAACTGCTTATTTTTTCATTATTTTTTGAAATATTCACAAAAAATTCAATTTTTAACTTGAAAAAAAAAGTTAGCTTTGAATTTATTTTTTTTAATTTTTGTTCATTAAATATAAAAGTTTTATTTTTGTATCGTTTTCAAAAAATATTGAAAGTTTATGAGTCATACAGTAAGTAATCAACAATTAACCAAAGGAGGTGCATTTTTAATTCAAGATACACTTCCAGAAAATGTTTTTATTCCCGAAGAATTTTCAGAAGAACAACTTCAATTGGCAAAAATGTGCGAAGATTTTATCAATGCAGAGATTTACCCTAATCTTGAAAAAATTGATAAAATGGAGGATAATATTATGGTGAAAATTCTCGATAAATCTGCTGATTTAGGATTGCTGGGTTTGTCTATCCCCGAAGAGTATGGGGGATATGGCATGGATTTCACCACTAATATGTTAACTTCTGAAGTTTTAGGTGCTAGTCATTCTTTTGCAGTTGCTTTAATGGCACATACTGGTATTGGTACTTTACCTATTTTGTATTTCGGTAATGAAGAACAAAAGAAAAAATATTTACCCGGATTGGCATCTGGAAAACTAAAAGCATCTTATTGTTTAACAGAACCCGGTTCCGGCTCCGATGCGCTCGGTGCTAAAACAAAAGCTGTACTCTCAGAAGACGGTAAACATTATCTTATTACTGGTCAAAAAATGTGGATAACCAACGCTGGTTTTGCTGACGTGTTCATTGTTTTTGCCAAAATTGATGGCGAAAAATTTACAGGGTTCATATTAGAACGTTCGATGCCCGGAATTACCTTCGGTGAAGAAGAGAAAAAAATGGGTATCAAAGGCTCTTCAACAAGACAAGTTTTTTTCAATGAAGTTAAAGTACCCGTAGAAAATATTCTCGGTGAAATTGGAAAAGGTCACAAAATTGCTTTTAATATCTTAAATATTGGAAGAATAAAATTAGCCGCAGCTACACTCGGTGCAGCCAAAAAATGTTCCTCTGCTTCTATTCAATATGCTAACGAAAGACATCAATTCAATAAACCAATCGCTTCTTTTGGCGCTATTAAACACAAAATTGCTGAACAAATTATTAGAATTTATACCTTAGAATCCGCTACTTACCGCGCGACTAATGATATTTCTGAAACAGAAAAAATAAATTTGGCTAATGGGATGTCTTTTAATGACGCTTTATTAGGCGCTGCCGAAGAATACTCTGTTGAGTGTGCTATGTTAAAAGTTGCTGGTTCAGAAACCCTTGATTATGTAGTAGATGAAGGTGTACAAATTTTTGGTGGTATGGGTTTCTCTGCCGAAGCTCCTATGGATAGAGCTTATAGAGATGCTCGTATCAATAGAATTTTTGAAGGTACCAACGAAATTAATCGTATGCTAACCGTTGATATGATTATGAAAAAAGCTATGAAAGGTCAATTAGATTTATTAACTCCTGCTATGGCTGTTCAAAAAGAACTATTGTCTATTCCTGACTTTAACGAAGGTAGAGGCGGCGGATTCTTAGAATATGAAAAATTTATGATAAAAAATTTCAAAAAAGCTATTCTAATGACAGCAGGTGCAGCAGCTCAAAAACTCATGCAAAAATTAGCTCATGAACAAGAAATTTTAATGAACATTGCTGACATGTGCATCTGGACATACCTCGCTGAATCTACTTTGATTCGTGTAGAAAAAATTGCTCAAATTAAAGGTCATGAACAAGTTGAGTTACCATTAGCTATTCTTAAAACTTATATTCATGATGTAGCTGATTATATTAACTTAGCTGGAAAAAATGCTATTTGTGCTTTCGCTTCTGGTGACGAACTTAAAATGATGCTGCTCGGTATCAAACGCTTTACTAAACATGACCCACTAAATACCAAAGAACTCAGAAGAAAAATTGCTGATGCCGCTATCCAAAAAGGCTCTTATCTTTTTGCATAATTAAACTCTTTAGCGTATCCTTCTAAAAAGTTGCCTATTCACTTAGGCAACTTTTTAGTTTAATTTAATTTTTTGCAAACTATCCATTATTTTTCTAATATTACTTTTATCTTAACAAATGATTTTATTCATTCAATCTTTATAACCTATTTTCCCCGGCGGTATAACAATACCTAATTTTTTATGTATCTCCTCTCTGATTTGTAGTAATTTTTTATGACGAACTAATAAGTTCATTTGTTCTTCTTCTTTACTATTTTTTATAGCTTCAAGATTCATTTGAATCATTGTTTCAATTTTTTCTAAATCATAATGAAGTAAAGCAGAATTAACGGATTCTAATGGTTCACCGTCTAAATCTATTGTAAAAATGCCATATTGTTCCCAAAGAGGAGAAATCTTTTCTACATTAATTATGAAATCAGAAATTAACTTACCAATGTGGGATTTTTCGTGATTCAGTAATTTTAAAGTTAAACTTTCTATGTTAGATGAATGGTTTAATATTTCTTTTCTTATCCATTCAAATTCTAATGTATGAAACTCTGTTTCCTGAAACTTTTGTAACAAAACTTCTTGAACTGTAAGATTTTGTTTTTCTAAGGTAAAATTTTTACTGCCTGAATAAAAAAATAACCTTAAAAGTTCTTTTTCTTTATCATAGAAAGGTTTAACTTGATTGAATTTTATAGCCGAGGGGTTTTCTTGTATTGTTGATGTTTTCTTACTAAACTCAAGAGTTTTTTTATTTACAGAAATATTTAAAATATTTTCATTTACTTCTAATTGATTGGCAACTTGTTGGATATATAAAGCTTTTTTTAAATCATCTTTAATTTTTGATAAGGTTTCAGAAATTTCCTTAATAATTTCTACTTTTTCTTGAGGCGAATGAATGTTGTATTGACTTTTTAGTTGAGTGAGTTTAAACGCTATACCATCTATTGCTTGATTATCTAAAAGTGATTTTAAGACTTCTTTTCCAAATTTTTGAAGAAAAGAATCAGGGTCTTCATGATTGGGTAAAATAAGAATTTTTACATTCAAATCTTCTTCAAGAATTACATCTAAGGCTCTTAGGGCTGCTTTAATTCCGGCTTCATCACCATCATACAGAATAGTAATTTGGTTCGCAAAACGTTTAATCAAACGAGCTTGTTCATTAGTGAACGCAGTACCACAAGACGCAACAGCATTTTGAAAACCATTTTGGTGTAATGCAATAACGTCTAAATATCCTTCGGATAAAATTGCAAAATGATTTTTTCTTATATGTTCTTTGGCTTCATAAATTCCATACAAAGCATAGCTTTTATTGTATACAATGCTCTCGGGAGAGTTGATATACTTGGCAGTTTCCTTAGAAACATTCATAAAAGCTCTACCCCCAAAACCAATTATTTTTCCTTGTAAATTTTTGATAGGAAACATAATTCGATTTCGAAAACGGTCAATCCATTGATTATTATCGTTTTTTAAACTTAATCCTGATTCTAAAATAAACTCAGGTTTATATTGATTTTTTAAAGCATGCTGTGCAAATTCATCTTTTGAATTAGGAGCATATCCAATTTGAAAAAGTTTTTGGGTATCTAAATAAACACCTCTTTGTTCTAAATATTTTTGAGCTTCTTTTGAATTTTCTTTTTTATTTAAAAAAAATTGATTAGCAAATTCATTGAGAATAAAAATACTATCTTTTTTAGCAGAATCATCAAATACCGATGGAGTGTTTTCTAATTCGATGGTTATATTAAATTTTTTAGCTAATTGAATAATGGCATCATAAAAACTTAATCCATCTACTTCCATTAAAAAATTCACTACTCCGCCACCTTTACCTGTAGAAAAACATTTATAAATTCCTTTAGAAGGAGAAACAGCAAAAGAAGGAGTTTTTTCAGTTTTAAAAGGGGATAACCCCCACCATGTGTGTCCTTTTTTTTTAAGCTCAACGTATTCTCCTATGACTTCCACTATGTTAGCAGTAGCAGTTTGAATGACATTTTCAATAATTTTTGATGGAATTCTCATAATTTTTTGGGATTGAATACTTTTCTAAGCGTTTCATTTAATTGATTTAAAGTAAATATGGTAAGAAATATCATGGTTCCAGGAAAGACAATGAGCCACCAAGCGTTTAAATTACTTTTTCCTGATTTTAATAAAGAACCCCAAGAGATATGATTTACTCCAATTCCTAAAAAGCTTAATGCGGATTCAACTAAAATAGCTGTTGCTATAGCAAAAGATATACTGACCCAAATGGGTGGCATTGCATTCGGTATAACGTGGTTCGTTAAAATTTTTAGACTGGAAAATCCTTGTATTTTTGCTGCATCTGTATATTCTAATCTTTTGATTTTGAGTATTTCAGCACGTATAAGACGAGCAAAAGTTGTCCATTGACCAAAGGCAATAATTCCTATTAACAATAAAAGACTAGGTTTTGCTAATGCTGTTAAAATAATTACCAAAAGTAACATGGGAATGGATAATTTGATTTCTATAATTCTTGAAACCATTAAATCCAAAGGTATGGAAACTTGTTCTTCAAGGTAAGGATGTAAATTTTTTAAAAAAGATAAAATTTTCCAAAATCCAAAAGAAATGGTAATAAAAAAAATCGTGCTGATTAAGATTTCAATAATAAATTCATTAAAATCTTCTGACAAGCTATCGGTAAGTCTGTAATATCTTGAATAAAAACTAATAAAAAATGCCCAAGAACCTATAATTAAGAATACTAAAAGAGAGTAACGGCTGATTTTAAAATCATAATCTCCCCAATAGCCTGCAATTGAGCCAATCAATATACCAAAAATAGTAGCTAAAAAGGTAGCTAAAAAGCTTACTATGATTGCATAACGAGTTCCATAAACTAATCCGCTGGCTATGTCTCGTCCCAGCTCGTCAGTTCCTAAGTAGTGATAAAATTTTTGATTTTTTATTTTTAAAAAAGAAAAGGGAGGTTGCGCCGGAGAATTTTCCATGTCTAATTGATCAGGTAAAAACGGAATAAGCGTCCATATAGATTGTTCTAAGTCTAATTTTTTCCAATCCTTATAAACCAATTCGGTTTCCCACTGATATAAACCTAAATCTTTTAGTATATCCAAAAAAACAGGAAAGTAAATTTTCCCATTATAATTTGCATAAATTGGCTTATCGTTTGCTATAAAGTTAGCAAAAACTGTCAATATGAATAAAAAAATCAACCATATAAATGAAAATCGATTAACTTTAAATAAAGAAAAAATTTTCATTTAAAAAACTTTTTTCAAGAAATTTAAAACATTATCTCTCATAATTTTACTGACAATTTTATAAGGGGTAAGTCCACTATCTTGAAAAGTTGTATAGTTCATTTCAAAGAAAGTTACTAAATCCAATTCCAATTTAGGATAATCTCTTACAGAAGTACAACTATAAATCGGTTCAATGAGACCATCAAAATCTGAGCCCAAGGCGATAGAGTCAAATGCTTTGGAGGGTTCCACTCCTTTACTCACTAAAACTTTATAAATATGTTCAATTTGATAATAGATTAACAAAGATTGATTGAGTTTTTCTTTCATGAATTTTGCCAACATTTTTTCACTTGTTAAAACCCTTCTATCCATGATAATACCCATCAAACCACCTAAACGATGAATCTCATAAATATCATCATCATGGAAATTAATATCCCCAGGATTGAATTTTTCACTTTTATTTCTTTCATTACTGCTATTCTCTTTGACTAAAAGTTGATGATTAGAAACATTGGTTACTTTACCACTTACAGCAAAATGGCTTGCTACAATAGGAAATTGATATTCCTTAGAAAGATGGTAAATATGTTTTCTTGTTATGGCATCACAATGCTTTACATCAATAACTATTCTGTTCTGTAAACACTTTTGTACAAAATAATTTCCTAAAAAAGTAAGTCCACGGTACTCACCTAAATAATTCAAAGTAGAAACGGGATTTTTAATGATTTTTTTAATTCCATTGAGTTCAACAGCTTTAGGCATTGTTCCTAAGTAATTAAAAACAAAGTGATTCATAGTAATAAATTTAAAATGGTTATTAACAAACCAGGTAATTCTTTCATCGATTAACTCAATCGAGGGTATTTCGGGAAGTTCTGTTTTAGAATTCGCATTAAAATTTTCTAAATATTCAAAACCGAGACAGTGAGCTCCTTCCGCAGATAAAATAACACCTATTTTGTTTTTTTGTGATAAGGTTTCTTCGATTTGTTGATAATTTTGAATGAAAACCAATTCTTTAGTTTTATCAGGAGAAATTTGATGATTTTTTAAGAATTCGAGTTCTTGTTTAAAAATAGTAAAGGGTCTTAGTGCGTTGATTTCACGTAGTTTTTTTATGTCTAAATTTAAAACTCTTGCCATAATAGCAGGTTGAGTAAAAATTTTAGAAAATAAAAATCTTTCTAAAACAGTAATATAATGGCAAATTAATCGTGTATTAGAGGAAATTAATGCATTAAAATTTGCTCTTGAAAATTGAGTGGTTCTATTATAAACTTGAGAAGTATCTTGAGTAGTGTAATCATTCCATGGGTCGGAGATATTATTAGCCACAAAAGGCTTTAAGGTTGGGTGTACATGTATATCTGCAAAAATTTGATGAGGGTTCATTATATTTCTATAAAATTAAGAATAAAAACTAAAATAATCAGCGGGTCTTAGGTTAAAAAATGAAAAAGCGGTTTTCCAAAAAATCTGTTCTTTTTGGTTATCAAGAACTAATTTTGTTTCTTCCAGAAATTTACCGTGTTCTAAGTCGCCTAGGGGAAAAGGGTAATCAGTACCATAGGCAATTTTATCAGCACCAACAGAATCAATTAAAAATTTAAGAGCGTTTTCATCATGAGTAATGCCGTCAATCCAAAAGGATTTCAGGTATTCAATAGGTGGTTTATTGATATTTTTAGCACATAAATCAGGTCTTGCAAAATAACCGTGGTTAATTCTTCCGATGGTATAAACAAATGAGCCACCACCATGGGCAAATAAAACTTTTAATTTAGGAAATTTTTCAAATATACCACCGAAAACCATATAACAAATTGCACGAGTAGTTTCTGCGGGCATTCCTACAAGCCATGGCAGAAAATAATCAGGAATTAGTTCTTTTCCCATTATGTCCCAAGGATGAATCATAATAGGTGCACCTATGCTCTGGGCTGCATCCCAAAAAGGATAAAAATCTGGATGGTCTAAATTTTTTTGATTAACATTTGTGCCAATTTCAACGCCCTTTAAGTTCAGGACTGTCATGCATCTTTCCATCTCTTGAATAGCAAGAGAAATATCTTGCATAGGCAAAGTACCAAGACCTATGAATCTTTTAGAATACTGATTTTGAATATCCGCTACATAACCATTAAAAAATTGGCACCAATAAAGAGTATCCTCTGCCTTTGCCCAGTAATAAAAGAGAACAGGAATATTAGATAAAACCATTACATTTACACGATGGTCGTTCATATCTTTAAGAATTAAAGAAGGGTCATAACAATTTTTTTGAACTTTACGAAAAAATGCACCATCGTCTTTTACCATATCAACAGAACCGTCATTTTGGTGACGCAACTCAATGAAACCACCGTAACCAAATTTATCTTTTAAACTTTGCCACTTAGGTGGCATTATATGCCCATGAACATCAACTTTAAACTTAGGTATCATTAAGATGGAATAAAATAATTACAAAGTTAGGAAATGAAATCGAATAATTCCAAATGGAATTTAAATAATCCTATGCCTGGTATTAAAATAAAAATCATTACAGCCACTGAATGGTTATAATCAATGGCTGTAAACGAATAAAATAACTGAATTAAAAATTAAACTAATGTTTTTAGAACATCGTTCATATTTCTTACTGCATCAGCAGAAGCCTTAAATTTATCTAATTCTTCTTGATTGAGTTCAAGATCAATGATTTTTTCCCAACCATTTCTTCCAATCACAACAGGAACACCGAGGCAAATATCTTTTTGCCCGTATTCACCTTCTAATAATACAGAGTTAGGAAGTACTTTTTTCTGGTCGAGTAATATACTTTCTACTAAAACAGAAACTGCAGCACCAGGAGCGTACCAAGCAGAAGTACCGAGTAATTTAGTGAGTGTAGCGCCGCCTACCATTGTATCCGCAACAATTTTATCGCAAGTAGCTTGGTCTAAGAAATTGGTTACAGGGATACCGTTTAATTTAGCAAATCTGATTAAAGGAATCATGGTGGTGTCTCCATGCCCACCGATAACCGTAGCGTGTAAGTCTGTGGGTGCACAATTTAAAGCCAAAGTCAAATAACATTTAAAACGAGCACTATCCAAGATCCCGCCCATTCCAATAATTCTATTTTTTGGAATACCAGCAGCTTGATAAGCCAGATAGGTCATGGTATCCATAGGATTAGAAACTACAATGATAATGGCATTTGGAGAGTATTTTAATACATTTTCTACTACATTTTTTACTATACCGGCATTAATACCGATTAATTCCTCACGAGTCATTCCGGGTTTTCTTGGTACACCAGAGGTAATTACCACTACCTCAGAATTGGCAGTTTTTGAATAATCATTGGTTGAACCAGAAATGGTAGTATTAAAACCTAATAATGAAGAAGTTTGAAATAGGTCTAATGCTTTACCTTCAGCAAAACCTTCTTTAATGTCTAATAAAACCACTTCTTTTGTGATTCCTTTTCTTGCAATGTCGTCTGCACAGGTAGCACCAACAGCGCCCGCTCCAATTACTGTAACTTTACTCATATCTATTGATTTTAATTAATTTTATTTTGTGGAAAATTTCAAGGTGCAAAACTAAAAATATTTAAGAAAAATGCAAAAAATATTTGCAAAAAAAAGTTTTAATTTCATAATTTTGCAGCCTAAACACATAGATATCAAAAAGTATGAAAAAGTATGTAATGGGTTTATCCCTTCTAATGGCAGTGTTATTTTCTACAACACCCGCTTTTGCACAAAAAGGTGGTGACAAGAAAGTAAAAAAAGAGTGGAAAAAGAAAGCAAAAACTTACGTTAAGAATCCTCTTTCTTTAAAAAGTACTATTGAGAATTATCAAAAAACGATTGACGAATTAACGAAAAAAAACAATGAGCTTTCTCAAAGATATCAAGAGTTACAAGCTCAATTGGATAAGTGTGAAAATCAATCAAGAGGTAAAGATGCAGAAATCAACAACTTAAAAAATCAACTTGCTCAATGCAATACAGCTTTAGAAGCTTCTAAACAGCAAGAAACAAAAGGTGTTGAAAGAGGTTTGATTTTTAAAGTTCAAATTGGTGCTTTCCAATACTTTAATATTAATCAATATCTCTCTGAAACTCAAAACTTCGAGGGTGAAACCCGTGATAATCTCAATAAATATACCATCGGTAAATTCAAAGATTACAACATGGCTGATGCCTTCAAAAAAGATATCAGAAAAATGGGTATCAAAGATGCTTGGATTGTTGCTTATTATGACGGTGTAAGAATCGACATGAAAGAAGCAATGAGAAGACTGAAAGAAGGTCAATAATTAATTATTAATGATAATTTAACCTCCGTTTTTAATATAAAGCGGAGGTTTTTTTATTTAAGATTTAATATACAAATGGAACGATTTTTTGTTAATTTCAATTTAAGCAAACATGAATGTTTTAATATTATCTACATCGCACAGAACGAATAGCAGTAGTTTGAAAGTTAGTAAATACCTTGAAGATTTATTTTCTAAAAAAGGATATACAACAAAAATTATTGATTTCGTGAATGATGATATACCTTTAATAGGTAAAGCAGAGTTAAAACCTAATCATTTAACAACATTTCAATCAGATTTGATTGGTGCATGGGAAAACTCGAATTTAATTATCGTTGTAACTCCTGAATACAATTGGGGTCTGAATGCCAATGTTATCAATTTATTTCATCAATTAGGTAATAATACCTTCAAACATTTGTTTCATAACAAAATATTTGGTTTAGTTGGGGTTTCAGCAGGTAGGGGGGGAAAATTTCCTGCCGTAGATTTAATGATTTTAATTTCTAAACTCATTGCATTTTTAAATCAACATTCCATTATATCTCCAAAATTGCTTGAACTTCATGAAGTTCCTAAGAATTTAAATGAAAACGGTGAATTAATTTCACAAGGAAATTTTGTAATCGCAGTAAACGAGTTTGTTGATTACACATTAATGATTGCTCAAAAATGGCAATTTTAACAATTTTTTTATTGGTAATTTTTCGTTTTATTGACCTAAAAAATGAGTTAATTCAATGTTAGAAATACCATTGAAGTTAATGGAGAATGTTTAATTTAAAATATCACAAAATTAAGATTTTAGGTACTTGATAAGGATTTTTTATACGTTTTGTAAAACATTAAAAATTTGGGTTAATAAACGTACTAAAAATTTTTAAAAAAAATTTTGCTTAGATAAAAGTAATTTATTTAAGTTTGCAGTTAATTTTTTAATGAAATTGGAGTATACCCGTAAATTCGTTTGTCCAATGTTGAAGAGAATACTTTTAATATTAGTAATTGCGTTTAGTGCGTATCAACCTGGTTTGTATGCGCAACAAAATCACAAGGTAAAAAACCTTATGAAAAAAGCGGATCATCTATTTATGCGACGCCATAGTGCTGAAGCCGCTGAGGTTTATAAAGAAGTCTTAAGATTAGATCCCAATAATACCTATGCGATGCGGAAAATCGCTAGATGTTATTGGTATTTGAATCAGTTAGATGAATGTATTAAATGGTATGAAGCTGTAATTAACCAAGACCCCGAGCATAATGATACCTCTTATTTTGATTTGGGTCTTGCACTTAAAAGAGAGGAAAGATACGGTGAAGCAAAAGCTGCTTTCCAAACTTTTCTTGAAAAGTACGACCATAACGACCATTTCAAACAACAAGCGGAATTAGAAATTAAAGGTTGTGACTATGCAGAAGTCGCAAAAAAACAAGACCCTAAGTACACCATAACTGAAATTAACATAAATTCTGGTTCCGGTGATTTTAGCCCTATTATTTATTCGGTTAAAGGTGATTCCTTCATGATTTTTACCTCTCACAGAAAAGGTGTGAAAGGGGGTAAAGATAAATTTAGAGAAAATGGTGAAGAAAGATTTTCTGATTTATTCATTGCTAAAAAAGAAACCGATTCAACTTTTGGTAAAGTAGAAAATCTCGGAAAAAGAATTAACACCAAAGCTAATGACGGAAACGGTGTAATTTCTCCCGATGGCAAAACTTTGTATTTTACTATTTGCGGTAAAGGTAAACTAAGTAAACACCATGGTTGTAGTATTTATCAATCTACTTTTAATCCTGAATCTAAAACATGGGGTAAAGGTTCTTTAGTAGAAGGAATCAATGGTCAACATGAAGTGGTCGTGAATTCAAGAGGTAAAGTAAAAAAAGTACCTACTTATGATGCACAACCCACTTTATCACCCGATGGTAATACCATGTATTTCGTTTCTGATAGACCTGGTGGTGAAGGTGAATTAGATATATGGTACTCACAAAAAATTGGCAATGCATGGGGTACTCCCGTCAATTGCGGTAAAACAATCAATACTCCCTTTAATGAAACACACCCTCATATTGCTAAAGATGGAAAAACGATGTATTTTTCTTCCGATGGTAGACTGGGTTTTGGTGGTTACGATATTTATTATGCCGAAGGTGCTCTCAGTACATGGAACGAACCACTTCATTTAGGTTACGGTCCTAATTCTGCTGATGACGATTTCAGTGTTTATTGGTTATATCAAGATAGCTTAGGTTACTTTGCTTCTAATAGACCCGGTAAAGGTTCTGATGATATTTACTTGATGAGATTCATTTACAGACCTCCCATTGAACTTTCTGTTCACGGTATAGTAAGAGATAAAAAAACCAAACAACCTATACCATTTGCTACGGTAACTTTGTTCAAAATTCAAAACGGTTCACTTATACCAATAGATACCTTTAAAACCGACCAAACCGCAGCTTACAAGTTCCCCTTAGAAAAAGAAACAGATTATAAAGTGGTAGGAAATGCACCCGAGTATTTGGCTAATGAAGAAATGGTTTCTACAAAAGGTATAAAGGTTACAACTGATTTAGAAAAGGATATTGATATATTCTTAGAAAGAATTGAACTCGGTAAACCTATTGTTCTCCAAAACATTTATTACGATTTTGATAAATCGGATTTAAGACCAGAATCCAAAATGGAATTAGACCGATTGGTTAAATTGTTAAATGATAATCCTACTATTACCATTCAAATTGGTTCACATACAGATACTAATGGTTCAGAGAAGTACAATATCAAACTATCTCAAAGAAGAGCAAAATCTGTTGTGGATTATTTAATTGCAGCTGGTATTGACAAAGACCGTTTGGAATCTTTTGGTTATGGTGAGTCTCAACCCGCTATTTATCCCGAGTTATCTGATTCCGATGAACAGGCTAATAGAAGAACTGAGTTTAGAATCAATACCTTCAATTATAAACCTAAAAAATAGATTCTTTGTATAATTATTTAATTCGCCGCCTTTCATTAAGGCGGTTTTTTTATTTTTGCGTATTAATTAGTAAAAAATGCAACGTTTTCAATCTTTTATTGGTGGAATTTTAGGAGGTGTATTGATACTGTTCATTTATCATTTTTTGTTGCCCTCAGAAAAAAGCATCAAGATAAGACCTGTTGATTATGAGAAGTATGAAAATCCTATTGATTTTACCAAACCTTCGAGCATCGGCAAACAGTCTGTAGTTTCGATTAAGTCACGTTCTCAAAAAGTAATGAGGAATAATTTTTGGGATTTTTGGGATTTTTGGGGAAATCAAAGAGAAGCCACCAATGCAGGTACTGGTGTTATTTATTCTTCTGATGGGTTGATAGTTACCAATTTTCACGTTATAGAAAATGCAGAAGAAATTACCGTTACTTTACCGAATAAGCGTAGTTTTAAAGCACAAATAGTGGGTACTGACCCCAGTTCAGATTTAGCAGTTTTAAAAATTCAAGCGAATAATTTGAAACCTATTGCATTAGGAAATTCTGATGAACTTTTAATAGGTGAATGGGTTCTTGCAATCGGAAACCCTTTTGAATTGACTTCAACGGTAACTGCGGGTATTGTAAGTGCAAAAGGCAGGAACATTAACCTTGTAAAAACACAGTTTCCTATTGAGTCTTTTATACAAACTGATGCTGCTATAAACCCCGGAAACTCCGGTGGCCCTTTAATTAATACCAAAGGTGAACTGATTGGTATCAATACCGCTATTATGTCTAATTCTGGTGCTTACAACGGTTATGGATTTGCTATTCCCGTTAATATTGTAAAAAAAGTAGTTCGGGATTTATTAGAATACCAAGTTGTTCAAAGAAGTTTTTACGGTGGAACAGTAGAAGATATCGATGAAAATTTTGCCAAATCACAACAATTAGAGAACTATTTTGGTGTTTATATTTCAGAAATTTACCCTGATGGCAGCCTTGATAAAGCTAAACTTGAACTCGGTGATGTAATCTTAAAAGTTAATCAAAGAGATATTCTTTCTAAAGCGGATTTTTATGAGGCAATTGCTTTAACTAGACCTGGTGATGTAGTAAAGCTTCAAGTTCAAAGAAAAAATAAAATTTTTGAGGTGAATTTAACCCTTCAAAATGAAGATGGCGAAACCAAAATTGTTAAAAAAACATCCATTTTTTCTAAGTCCTTAGGTGCAGAGTTACAACCTCTTACTAAGTTTGAAAAAAATCGTTTAAAAATTGATTCAGGATTCAAAATAATTAGTTTAACACAAGGTAGGCTTGCCCAAATGCGATTACCGGAAGGTTTTATTATATACCGTATCAATAACCAACCGATTAATTCCATAAATGAATTGGAAGATGCTCTTAATCAAAGAGGTAGAGTTTTGATTGAGGGTTTTCATAAAGATGGTTCAAGAGGTACTTATTCCTTTTTTAGTTATTAATGTTTATTCTTTGTGAATTTTAATATCATTTTTCCACAATTTTAAAAATTAGTTATTTTGATAAGTTGATATTTTATAAATTTGTAATTCAAATAGTTTAAAAATGATGCGTATAAAATTTCATTTTCAAAGCCACCAAAAGCCTGCCCTTTTGCCTATTTATTACCATGCTGATGTCAAAAGCTGGTTCCAAAATCTTTTAAAAGATGAAAATATTCACTACAAAACTTTTAATTTTGGAAAACCTTTTTCAAATCATTTTCAAAAAAGGTTGGATAGAAATGAATTCCATGAATTACCCATTTATTGGGTATTCTCGATTGCAACCGATACGGCATTTGACCCCAGTATATTCATTGGAAAAAAATTATCATTTATAGACAAATTTTCTGAATGCGAACTATGGATTGAAAGTGTTGAATGGATTCCAAAACCAAAATTAGATAACGAAGTGATTTTTAAAACTATTACACCAGTTTGCGCAACTAAACATGACGAAAACAAAACCTTATATTTAAGCCCAAATTATAATAATTACGAGGAACTCTTGAAAACTTCTTTATTAGATAAATATCAAAAAATTAATGGAAAACTTCCTAATAATTCAGATTTTCATTGTGAAGTAAAAGAAATGTTATCTCGAACTATTATGGTCAATTTAGAATCTATTGAACCTGGTTTAAAAGTAAGAGGTTTTGAATTTGAAATGAAACTTTCAGGTTCCAAAGAGTTAATTGAATTTGCATGGGATGCTGGTTTAGGTGAATATACTGACCTCGGCTTCGGTATGATTGATATAAAATAATTTTAGGGTTATAGGAAATGCGGATTTTCTTTTTACTTTTTTTGCTTTTCATTCATTTTTTGAATGGTCAAAATGGTTATTTTTTTGTTAAAACTTTTACCACTGAATACCAAAAAGAAACAAACCATATTGGAGCTTTTGAAATCAGTGAAAATGGTATCATTTTTGCATCGAATAGTCAAGGAATTTTAGCTTTTGATGGTAAAACTTGGTCAAATATTATAACGGAATCTCCAGTTAGAGACTTAGAAATTTATCAAAACCATCTGTATTATCTTACAGACAACTATTTGGGTAAAATCAATACCCAAAATTTGCCTTTCAAACAAGATAAATTTCTTGAATTAAAGTCTAATTTTCAACAAATTGAAAGACAAAACCAAAATCTTTTTTTATATTCAGAAGAAGAAATCCTAATCATTAACTTAGAAAATTTATCTCAAAAATCTTTAAAATTACCCAATAATGAGCTATTTGCAGGAATCCTAAGGCATAAAGATGAAATTTGGGTACTAAGTTCTACAGAAGGTTTTTTTTCATTGAATACTAATACTTTGAATTTTGAACCGATAAAAAATAGTGAAATTTTTGAAAATCAATACGTTCAAAATTACTACAATTCTTCAAATGCTTTATATATTGTAACTCTCGATAATGCAATATACGTTTACGAAAATTCCTATTTTAAATTGTTAGGGCAGTATAATTCTTCTAAAAATAGTTATATTCATGGAATAATCGTTATCGATGACGAAATTATTGCCGCTACAAATAACCAAGGTATTCTTGTAATTAATAAAAATACTGGTCAAATTCAACAACAAATTAGTACTATACATGGTTTACCAGACAATGAAAGCCACTCAGTTTTTTTAGATAAAAATCAAGGAATTTGGTTAGCACATCCATTTCATTTTTCTAGAATTTATTGGAGCAAAAAATTTGAAGATTATACCAATGCAGTGGGTTTAATTGGAAATATTCATTCTTTAGCAACTCTTCAAGAACAAATATGGGTAGGTACAGATAACGGGCTTTTTTATCTCACTCATGAAATACCCAAAGAATCTGAAATGGTTTCTTTTACTTTTAGTAAAACTATCATCAAAAGAGATTTTATTAAAGAAAAAAACAATGAATCCAATAACGTCAAAAATTTTAACAAAGAAGACAAAGCCAAAGAAAAAATTTCCGATAAAGAAGAAAAAAGTACTGATAAAAACACAACAAAGGAAAAAAAGGGTTTTTTTAATAAATTAAAAGACAAATTTTCAAAAAAAGATAAAAAAAACAAAAATGAAAATAAAGAAAATGATGAACAGAAAGATAGTAAATTAGAAGCTAATAATGTTGAGGAAAATAAAGTTGTTCAACCGAAATTCAAAGAAACTCAAGTTACTTATCAAGAAAATTATCAACAAGTTAATATCAAATCAGCAGAAAACTATCGAAAATATTTGGTTTTTAAGCCTATTCAAGGAATTTCAGAAATTGTTTATGATGTTCAATTTTTAGAAAACCGTGTTCTAGTAGGAACTCAAAAAGGTTTTTATGAAATAGTTGATAAAAAAATTGTGTTTAAACTACCTACATTATGTTATAAAATTACTGATATTAATGGGAATCTTTTGGTATCAAGTAATCAAAAACTATTAAAGCTTCAAAAAAATGGTAATTCCTGGGAAGTAGTAAAAACATTTAACTCAGGAAGATTTATCAATAGTTTAGTTGTTGATAAAAACTATGTTTTTTGTGGAACATCAAAAGGTTACTTTGTAACGAATTTTAATTTACAAGAACCTAGATGGTTTTTAGAATCAAATGGTAATATTATTGTAAGAAAATATCAATCGAAATTGTATGCTTTGAGTTCAAAACAAATTTATCGTATTGAAAATGAGCCCATTCCACTTAACTTGAATTTGCCTAATTCCTATCAACTAATCCCTTCTCATGAAGGAATTTATTTGCATACGAAGTCTTTAATCTTAGCTTTAAATGCTCAATCGCTTTGGGATACTTTGTATTATAGTCGGCTTTTAAATGAGATACCTAGTTACCTATTGAGTAAGGAAAATCAATATTTGATTTCTGGAAATCGTTCGATTTTAAAAATTTATAAGCAGAGTTCGAAAGAAGAAACGAAAGTTTATGTTCGTGGTTTTTCTGTAACAGGAAAATCTTTTTGGGGAAGTGTTTTCAAGGACTCTGTAATACACCAAAGTGAATTAAATTTAGGTTATGGTGATTATAACATTCATGTAAAATTTTCCTGTTCTAATTTGTTTGATCCTGATGCTGTACAATATTTTGTAAGTATTAATAAAGGGGAATGGGCATTGGTAGAGGGTAAAGATTGGATTTTGTATAATTTACCACCCGGAAATTACTCGGTATCTTTATTTGCTATACTTCCTAATGGAACAAAATCTGATACACTGAATTTTAATATTTCAATTGCATTACCTTTTTGGAAAACGTGGTGGTTTTATATTTTCTTAATTGGGTTAATGGTTGTTTTAGCCTATTTTTATACTCGATATAAATTACGAAAATTAGAAGAAGAAAAAAGAAAAATCGAAGAAGAAAATCAAATTTTAGAGCAAAAAGTTGAAGAACGTACCCGTGAAATTGCTCTGCAAAAAAAGATTATTGAAGAAAAAAATACAGAAATTATGGATAGTTTGAGGTATTCCGAAAGAATACAACAAGCTATGCTTCCAAAAGAACAACAAATAAAAAGTATTTTTGAAAATAATTGTTTTATTTTATACATGCCAAGAGATGTGGTAAGCGGGGATTTTTATTGGTTACATGAAAAAGATCATCAATTATTAGTAGCAGCAGGTGATTGTACTGGGCATGGCGTTCCTGGTGCTTTAATGAGCATGATAGGAATATCTTTGTTGAATAGAATTCGTGATAACGGTATCAAAGAACCTGCCAAAATTTTATCCGCTTTACATAAAGAAATTCATGAATCCCTAAAGCAAGGTTCTGACAATCAGGTTTTAGATGGTATGGATATCGCTATCGTTCTTTATGAACCATCTCTTAATAAACTTACTTTCGCCTCTGCTATGAGACCTATTTTTCTTATTAGGGATAATGAGTTAATTGTTTATAAAGGTGATAAAAAATCAATAGGCGGCAAAGAACCTGAAAAATATTTTTCTACTCATGAGTTGTTCTTAGAAGATGGTGATATTTTTTATTTATTTTCCGATGGTTATGCAGACCAGTTTAATCCTTATAACCAAAAATATCAAGTTGGAAGATTTAGAAAAAAATTATTAGAAATACATCAATTACCTTTAAAAAATCAAAAAGAAATCCTTGAAGAAGAAATTTTGAGGTGGAAAGGCGATGCTGAACAAGTAGATGATATTATGGTGATAGGCATAAAACATAAATAATTTGTAAGGATAATTTTATTTATATCGTTTTGTAGTAAAAATTAATAGTAAAGGAATGCTTGGTGTTTCGCTTGTTTCGGGTTTTGGAGCTCTATAACTAAAGGGCTACTCTGCAATCTTTTGCTTGGCGTTTCCGCCTCCCAAAGGCAGTGCCGCCTCCGCCCCTCCTAACATTGGAGGGGTGTCCGAAGGACGGGGTGGTTTCGCCCTCCTAAAATTGGAGGGGTGTCCGAAGGACGGGGTGGTTTCGGCTCCCTCTGCATCCCTAACGCAAAACACGGTAGCACAAGTATCCCTTGTTGTTATTTTCTTATCAAACTATTTCTTGAAAATAAAATAAACCGCAAGTATTAAAAACAAAAAACCTATCAAATGATTAAGCCTCAAATTCTCGGTTTTAAAAACAAAAAGTGCAAACAATGTAAAAATGGTTAAATGGATAAATTCTTGAATTACTTTTAATTGCCATAAATTAAAAGGACCACCGTTACCTTGATAACCTATTCTATTGGCAGGTACTTGAAAAACATATTCTAATAAAGCTATTCCCCAGCTTATCAAAATAATTCCCCATAGACCGTAGGGTTTTATCCACTCAGAATTTCCATATTTTAAATGCCCGTACCATGCAAAGGTCATGAAAAGATTTGAAAGTATCAAAAGGACAATCGTAATTATTGAATTATTCATTTTATAATGGGTACTTTTTGCAGAAAAATTATTAATTTTTGATTTGAAATTTTGTTTTATGTATTAGGATTTCTTAAACAATGTTATCAAGTTAAGTTTTGAATAAGCAAAAAATTCGGATTTTCATCTTACTAATTTTTGAGCATTTCTTCACGGTTTTTTATATAGAAATCAAAGTAATCTTGCATTTTCTTTTGTCCATAAGCTAAACGAAAATTGGACATAGTCATAAAACAAATGGACTGATTGGGATTATCTCCCAACCAAACTTTAAATTTTTCTTCCGATTGAATCAATTTGATATATTTATCAGCATCTTTTAAAGTTTGAAAAGTTTGAACTTGCCCCAAGTGGTGCGTACCTTGATAACTAAACACTAATGAATTTAAATTTGCTTCCGAGAAATTCGCTTTATTAAAATTAGAAATTTCTACTTTAAGCTCGTTTAAGTTTACTTTTTTTTGTTCGATAAAAAAGATAACATAAATTTGTTCTTTGGGTTTTACATCTTTGTTGAAAGCAATAGTTTTTTCGTCGTTAGGATTATTTTGAGGGTCAAAGGAATTATTATTATTAGCGTTGTTATTGTTCATATTATTGGCATTAGGGTCTTTACCTTCCATAAGGGCTAATGTTTTTTTGGCATTTGCGGACGCCGGGTCATCAGGGTAATTTTTTACTAAAAGTTGAAGTCCATTTTTTAAACTATCTTTTTGACCTAAATAACCGTAGCTCATTGCTTTCATATAATAAAGTTTAGGAGTAAATGAGTTGGTTGGATAGGTTTTTAAAAGATGATTAGACATGTTGATGGTAACTTGGTATTGCTGATTGTTGTAAGAACCCACTACTCCATTATAAGCATCTATAAAATCTTGTGGAAGAGCATTAGATTCTTGTATCTTCTCACCTCTGATGAGTTTATCATAATCCGAATTAGGAAAGTTTTGAGTAATAAAGTTTTTGTAGTAATTGGCTTCTGTGGTATTGTTTGATTTATTTAAAAAAGTATAAAGCGAATAAGCAGCTTTTGGTGCATAATCACAATTAGGAAATCTTTGTATTAAGGTTTTCCATTGAGTGATAGCAGAATCAGGAACATTGAATTTATAGGCATAAATTTGCCCTAACTCAAAATAGGCTTCTTGGATTTGTTTATAAAAAACTATTTTTGCGGAATCCGTTTTAGGAATATTTTTTAAATAAGCTTCACGAGCTTTTTTAGGGTCATTCATGTCTGTTGAATTGGTATTTTGTATTTCAGTATCTGAATTAGATTCAAAAGTTTGTTCTTTGTTGCTTCTTCTCCAATTATCTTCATTTTTTCTATCCCCCCAAAATCTTCTAAATTCGGTTTTCCCTGAAGCAACAATTTGTTGATTATCAAAATAAAAGCCTGCGGCATTAGGCGTGTTAATGTCTTTCATGTAATCCATATTTCCCGCAGTAGCTTGTTGTTGTTTTTCTTGGATTTCTTTTTTCTTTTTATCCTGTTCAATCAAATTATCGACATATTGATTTAATTGTTCTTCAGATAACTTCGATAAAGCTAGTAATGAGTCATTGCGATGAATGGTATTCAAATATTTAACGTAGTCTTTTAGGACAGCCGATACTGTTTTGATTTCGTCATAATAAGGGGATTTACTAGTAACCGTAGTGGAAGCAGTATCATAATAGCTTTGAGCAAATTTAAAATTTTTATCTTCAAAATAGATTTTGCCTAAGGCATAGTAAGAAAGCGCTTTTTGAGAAGTATTGGATTTACTGGATTGAGTAGAAATTTTTAGATATTCAATAGCTTTTTCTTTATTTTTTTGTTTAAGTTCTAGCATGGCAAGTTCATAGTAAATTTGGTCTTTAAATTCCTCGTATTTAACATCTTTTGCTAGTTTTTTGAAGGCTTTGGCTTGTTCAGACATATCAGAACCTTCGGGTAAATATTTCACATTGATTTTGTTGATATTTACTAAGGAATTAAAAACCATTTGGTTAGAGGAGTTAATACGAACAACTTTTTGGAAATTTTCTATTGCCTGTGGATAAGCTCCTTTGGAGTCATAAAGTTGCCCTAATAAATAATGAATTTTAGCTTTTTCTTTTTTTCCTTTTTGGTAAAGCAAAGCGTCTTCTAAGGCAATAATGGCTTTGTCCAAGTCTTTATCATAAATGGAAAGCATTGCATAGATTTTTTGAGCTTCTGCTTGAATTTTGGGATGAATATTAGTTTCTTCTTTGAACAATTTATCCAGAGTTTGCTTAGCAGCAATGGCATTGTCATTAGCAAGTTGAGTTTTTGCTAACCATAAATAAGCTTCTGGGCGATTTTTTGATTTGGGAAATGCAGCTAATACATAAGCAAAATTTTGTTGTGCTAATACATAGTTTTGTTTAGTAAACCATGCTTTTCCTATTAAAATTCTTGCATCGTCTACCCAGTTATTGTATTTAAAAATCCAATCCACTAATGGTTCTTGGTCTTTTTTCTTACGATGTTTAAAAATAATAACGTCACATTTTTTTACTACCTCATCAAAATCTGCAAAACCGCTTTTAGCTTCTTCTAAGCTTGGTATTCCTAAAACCAAAAAAGAGCCGTCCTCTGGAACCTTAAAGTTTTTTTCTGTTTTGGCAGTGCCTTCTTTATATTTGATTCTTGCATGATAGTATCCATTGAAAAATGAAGTAAAATTTCTGTAAGCCCTTCCTAAAGTATTTCCTTTCTTGGGATTACAAGAACTAACCCAATAAATTGAAAATACTAAGCTAATAATA
>Ga0272446_1001724_pt1 | contig 31257 bp, 31 predicted proteins | sample YNPCB0061_FD_194587 | JGI IMG/M metagenome (GOLD analysis project Ga0272446, IMG submission 194587) | Hot spring microbial mat communities from Yellowstone National Park, WY, United States - YNP-CB-006-1 | ecosystem: Environmental > Aquatic > Thermal springs > Hot (42-90C) > Sediment | place...
GCTGCAGCAGCTGGTTGCGGGTGAGCACGAGCTCGCTCACCAGCCGCATCAGATCCTCGAGCACATCCACCGAGACACGGATCGTCTGCGGCACGCCGGGGGCGGGGGGCGGCTCTTCGGCGGGCGTCTCCTCGCGCGCGGCGGCGGGGGGCATGGGGGCGGCCGGTAAAGGGGCGGGCGCGGCGATGGCGTCAGGCGAAGGCGGACTCGTCGCCTCGAACGCCGGGGCGGGCGCCGCACGCCCCGCTGGCGCCGGGGGCACCGCGGCCGTGGGCGCGGGAGTGTCCTTCGCAGCCTCGGTCGGCCGCTGCAGCCCGATGGTAGCAAGCCCTGTCGCCGGATCATGGCCGGCGAACACCGCATCCAGCCTGGCGACCAGACCGGCATCGTTCCCCGCCGGCTCCTGGCCGCTCGCCGCGAGGGCGGAGACGATCGCCTTGATGCCGTCCATCGCCTCCAGGATCAGCGAGATCCCCTCCGACGTCACGGCAAGCGAACCATCCCGGTACCGACCCAGCACATTCTCCGCCGCGTGCGCCAGCTTCTCGAGCCGCGGCAGGCCGAGGAAGCCGCAGGTGCCCTTGATGGTGTGGACGATGCGGAAGATCTCGCCGACCGGGGCGCGGTCCGCGGGCGCGCGTTCCAGGCGAAGCAGCGCGTCGTCCACCGCCGTCAGGCCCTCCATCGTCTCGGCGAGGAAATCGGCGAGCAGATCGTCCATGGTCCCGGCTCCGCGGCTTGCGACTTCGCGAGGGCGGAGGATGCCGCCGGGATGCCGAAGATTCCGTAAAGCGGCGGCGCCTCAGCCGGCCGGGGGGCGCAGCAGCAGCAGCGGCGCGGCGCCCTCGCGCCCGGACAGCAGCTCCGCCTGCCATCCCTTCGTCGCCAGCAGCGACAGAAGCAGCCGCGGCAGCACGGTGCGTGCCCCAGGCTCGGCCGCCTCGCCGGCGAGCAGCGCGAGAAGTGCGGGCGGCCAGCGCACGACAGGCCCGTCGGCCAGCACCAGCACCTCGGCCGACTCGCGGGAGATCTCGACGGTGCCGCCCCTGGTCAGCGCCTCGCCCGCCACCAGGGCGGCAAGCAGGAGGATCTGCCCGCCCTCGGGCGGCAGGCCGGCATCGCCGTGCAGCACCAGCGTGGCGCGGCCGCCGGCGAGCATCCCGGCAGCCAGCGCCGGCAGCTGGGACAGCGGCACCGGGCCGGAGCCGCCCGCGGCGGCGCGCCACAGCAGCAGCCGCCGGCGAAGCTCCGCCGCGCCTTCGCGCGCCGAGGCCAGCGCCTCCGCATCCGGCCCGTCCGGCAGCTCGAGCAGGCCGGCCACCATGCCGACCGGCCCGCCGAGGTCGTGGCAGATCCGCGCGGCCAGATCCTGCGCCAGGGTCAGCTCGTCTGTCGTTCCGTCGGACACCAGGACCTCCGCCTCGGCGCGCCTCGCCGCGCCCTCCCTCCAGATGCCGGAGGTGTGGCAGGATTCGGGTTAATGCCCGATCACGGCTGCGCGAGCGGGTCGGCGGGCGCGGCGACGCCCGGCTGCTCGATCGCCGCGGCGACGTCCAGCAGCCAGGCCTCCCGCCAGCGCGGCGCCACCAGCTGCACGCCGACAGGCAGCCCGGCCGCCCGGCCCGTCGCCAGCGCCAGCGCCGGCAGGCCGAGCAGCGGCAAGCCCACCTGCGTCATCTGCGCCGCCACCACGCGGTCGAAGGCGTCCGGCCCTGCGAGGTCGAGATGGTCGGGGAAGGGCAGTTCCGCCGAGACCGGCAGGATCACCAGCGGATATTTCGCCAGGAACCCGTCCCACGCGCGCATCAGCGCGGTGCGCGCAGGGAAGGCGTCCTGATAGGCGGCCAGCGTCGGCTCCACCGCGTGGCGAAGCGCCTGCGCCAGCCATTCCGTCGCATCCGGGTCGGCCTCGGCGGCGAAGGCGGAAGCGGCGCGGCGCGTCTCGGCCAGCCACAGGAACCATTGCAGCCGCGCCGCCTCGGCCAGCGGGGGCGTCGCCGTCTCCACCACCGTCCAGCCCTGCTCCTGCAAGGCCAGCGCCGCCGCGCGCAGCGCCGCCTCCACCTCGGGCGCGGTCGCCATGCCGTCCGGCCGCAGGCACAGCGCGGCGCACTTCGGCAAGGGCGGGAAGGCGGCGTCGTCGAGCGGCACCGGCACGGACAGCGGGTCGGCGGCATCCGGCCGCGCCATCGCCGCCAGCGCCAGCCTGAGGTCGGGGATGCTGCGCGCGAGCGGCCCGGAGACCGCGGTCAGCGCCGCATCCATCAGCCGGTCGGGCATGCTCGGGTTCCATGCCGCGACCCGCCCGGGGGTGGGCCGCAGCCCGTGCACGCCGCAGGCATAGGCCGGGTAGCGGATGGAGCCCGCGATGTCGGTGCCATGGGCGATCGCCCCGACGCCCGCCGCCACCGCCGCCGCCGCCCCGCCCGAGGAGCCGCCCGGCGTGATGCCCGGGGCGCGGAGGTTGCGCGTCGCCCCGTGCAGCCGGTTGCGGGTGAACCACCGCACGGAGAAGGCCGGCGTGTTGGTGCGCCCGAGCATCACCGCGCCGGCGGCGCGCAGGTTGGCGACCACCGGGTTGTCCCGCGCCGCCACCGCGTCGCGCCGCGTGACCAGGCCATTGGTGGTGGCGAAGCCCGCCTGGTCCACGATCACCTTGATCGTCACCGGCACCCCGGCGAGCGGCCCGGGATCCTCGCCCGCGGCGATGCGGCGATCCAGCGCGCGGGCCTCGGCCAGCACCTGCTCGGGCTGGTGCTCCACCACCGCGTTGATCGCAGGGTTCACCGCATCCAGCCGGGCGAGCGCGTCGCGCGCCACCGCCTCCGCGCTCGCCTGCCGCGCGCGGACCAGCGCGGCGATGTCGGCCGCGGTCAGCGGCCAGAAGGCGGAGTGGCGGCCGGCGGTCATCCTGGGGGTCTCCTGCGCGGCGCCAAGCTTGGGCGGTGCCGCCGCCCGGTCAACCGGGGGCGTCAATCATCGCCCTGCGCCTGCTCCAGGCGGTACGGGTGCGCGCGATAGGTGCCGAGCACGCGGAGCTCGCGCGAGAAGAACGCCAGCTCCTCCAGCGCGCGCCTGAGCGGCGGCTCGTCGGGGTGGCCGTCCACGTCGCAGAGGAACTGCGTCGCCGCGAAATGCCCGCCCACCATGTAGGATTCGAGCTTCGTCATGTTCACGCCGTTGGTCGCGAAGCCGCCGAGCGCCTTGTACAGCGCCGCCGGGATGTTGCGGACGCGGAAGACGAAGCTCGTCACGCAGTGCGGCGTGCCCGGGGCGGGCGGCGCCGCCTCCCGCGCCATCACGTAGAAGCGCGTGGTGTTGCCCGCCGCGTCCTCGATGTTCCGCCGCAGGATCTCGAGGCCATAGACCGAGGCGGCGAGTTCGGACGCCACCGCCGCCTCCTCCACCGCGCCGCGCTCGGCGACCATCTTCGCCGCCCCCGCCGTGTCGGCGTGGATGACGGGTGCGAGCCCCATCGCCGAGAGGCTCTTCCGCACCTGGCCGAGCGCCATGGGATGCGAATGCGCGCGCTTCACGGTGGCGAGCGAGGCCCCCTTCACCGCCAGCAGACAATGCTCGACCGGCTGGAAATGCTCGCCCACCACGAACAGCCCGGAGTCCGGCAGCAGGCGATGGATGTCGGGCACCCGGCCGGCGAGATTGTTCTCGCAGGGCAGCATGGCGAGCGTCGCCTCGCCCTCGGCCACCGCGGCGATCGCCGCCTCGAAGGAGGGGCAGGGCAGGGTCGTCCAGCCCGGATAGGCGGCGCGGCAGGCGAGGTCGGAATAGGCGCCGGGGACGCCCTGGAAGGCGATGACATGCGACATGGCTCAGGCTCCGAGGAGGGCGCGGGCGCGGGCGAGGTCTTCCGGCGTATCCACGCCGAAGGGGGCGTGCGGGATGCGGGCGGCGGCGATGCGCATGCCGGCTTCCAGCGCGCGCAGCTGTTCCAGCTTCTCGCGCCGTTCGAGCGGCGAGGGCGGCAGCGCGACGAAGCGGGCGAGCGCCGCGCGGCGATAGGCGTAGATCCCGACATGGTGCCACAGCGGCCCCTCGCCCCAGGGGATGGCGCGGCGGGAGAAGTAGAGGGCGGGCGCCACCTCGGCCGTGTCCTCGAAGGCGCAGGCGCATTTCACCACCGACTCGGCGGCGGCCTCCTCCGCGCTCGTCAGCGGCGCGACGAGGGTGGCGATGTCCACGCCCGGGTCGGCCAGAGGTTTCAGCACGGCGGCGATCGCCTCGGGCGGGATGGTCGGCAGGTCGCCCTGCAGGTTCACCACCACGGTGTGCCGGCGTTCGGGGTCGAGGGTTTCCAGCGCCGCGGCGATGCGGTCGGTGCCCGACGGCAGCGCCGGGTCGGTGTCCACCGCCACCCCGCCCGCCGCGCGCACGGCGGCGGTGATCTCCGCGTCGCCCGAGGCCACGGCGACCGGCCCGATCCCGGCCGCCGCCGCCCGCTCCAGCACATGCAGGATCATCGGCCGCCCGGCGATGTCGGCGAGCGGCTTTCCGGGCAGGCGCGTCGCGGCGAGCCGCGCGGGAATCAGGACGATCGGCTGCATGGAACGGCGCGCGGAACGGCCCGGCCCCTGGGTTGCGGCGCGGCATCCGCGCCTCTATGAAGACGCCGCTTCTAGGCGGACTGGCTGGCCGATGGCAAATCGCGCCCGCCGCGCCGGTGTCGGGAAGGGCGTGTTTCGCATGAGCCTCGAGGTCAACAAGGCCTTCGCCGCGGTGCTGACGGCCGGCGTCTGCTTCATGACGGCCGGGCTGATCGGGGAGCTTCTGGTCTATCCGAAGCGCCCGGCCACCCCGGCGATCGCCATCGGCAGCGCCGAGAGGCAGCAGGCCGCCGCCCCCGCCGCACCGGCGGCGCCGGCGGTGGAGCCGATCACGCCCCTGCTGGCCGCCGCCAATGTGGACAATGGCCGCACCATCGCGCAGCGGCAATGCACCTCCTGCCATACGCTGAACGAGGGCGGGCGCCACGGCGTCGGCCCGAACCTGTGGGGCATCGTCGGCGCCAACCACGCCCGCGCCGAGGGCTTCCGCTACTCCGCCGCGAACCAGGCGAAGGCGAGCGAGCCCTGGGACTACGAGGCGCTGAACGCCTTCATCGCCAATCCCCGCGCGGCGATGCCGGGCACCGCGATGGGCTTCAACGGCCTGGCCAACACGCAGCAGCGGGCGGACCTGATCGCCTTCCTGCGCACCCTGTCGGCCAACCCGGTCCCGCTGCCCTGAACCGCGGCGCGCTGCTGGCGGTGGCGGACGCCGCGGCGGATGCTGCGGGCGCGATCATCCGGCCTTTTTTCCGCGCGCCGCTGGCCGTCGAGGCGAAGGGGGACGCAAGCCCCGTCACCATCGCCGACCGCAAGGCCGAGGAGACGTTGCGCGACCTCATCCTCGCCCGCTGCCCCGGCCACGGGGTGATGGGGGAGGAACACGGCACGGTGAACGCCGACGCCGAATACCTCTGGGTGCTGGACCCGATAGACGGCACCCGCGCCTTCGTCACCGGCCGGCCGCTGTTCGGCACGCTGATCGGGCTGCTGCACCGGGGCCGCCCGCTGCTCGGGGTGATTGACCAGCCGGTGACGGGCGAGCGCTGGATCGGCGTGGCCGGGGAACCGACCCGCTTCCGCGGGCCCTTCGGCGGCAGCGCCGGGTGCCGGCCCTGCCCGCGGCTGGCCGAGGCGGAGCTTTCCTGCACCAGCCCCGACATGTTCACGCCCGGCACCGCACCCCGCTTCGCCCGGCTGAAGGCGGCGGCGAAGCGCGTCACCTGGGGCGGCGACTGCTACGCCTATGGGCTGCTCGCGCTCGGCCTCGTGGATGTGGTGGTGGACGACACCATGAAGCCCTGGGACTGGGCGGCGCTGGTGCCGGTGGTCGAGGGCGCGGGCGGGCGCGTCACCGATTGGGCGGGAGGGCCGTTGCACCTCGGGTCGGCCGGGGATGTTCTCGCCGTCGGCGACCCGGCGTTGCTGGACGAGTCGGTTCGCGCCCTCGGCTGACGAACGGGAGGTGCAGGACCCCCAGGTTCCTGCCCGCCGGAGGCCCTATCGCCGCCGCGCCGGCGGATCCCGCGACAGCCCCTTCGCCGCCAGCGCCTGCAGATACTCCGTCCAGCGCTGCTCCTGCTCCACCCCCAGCCGGTACAGGTAGTCGAAGGAGTAGATGCCGCTGTCGTGCAGGTCGTCGAAGGCGATCCGCACCGCGTAGTGCCCGACCGGCTCGATCCGCAGGATGCCGACATGGCGCCGCCCGGGCACGATCACCTTCTGTCCCGGCCCGTGGCCCTGCACCTCGGCGGACGGGCTTTCCACGCGCAGGTATTCCGCCGGCAGGCGGAAGCGGGCGCCGTCGTCGAACGCCACCTCCAGCACCTGCTCCTCGCGCTTCAGGCGCAGTTCCGTGCAGGCAGGCATCGCTCAGCCGTCGAGGCGGCGGGCTTCCTCGGGCAGCATGATCGGGATGCCGTCGCGGATCGGGTAGGCGAGGCCCGCCTTCTCGCTGACCAGTTCGCCGCGCTCGCGGTCGTAGCGGAGCGGGCCCTTGGTCAGCGGGCAGACCAGGATTTCCAGGAGGCGCGGGTCCACGGCCTGGGGGGCGGGGTCGGTCATCGTCGGTCGTCCTCAACTCGGCCGGACATCGGCGGGCGCGCCGCCGCCGAGCCGGTCCATCTCCATCAGCGCGATCAGCATCGCCGCCCGGTCGGAAGGCGTCGAGGCTTCCAGCAGCGCCTGCTTCTCGCGCGGGTCGAAGGGGCAGACCATCGCAAGCGTCGTCACCAGCAGCGGATCGGCGGTCTGCTCGATCGCCTCCCAGTTCGCCTCGATGCCACGGCCCTTGAAATACGGGCGCAGCGCGCCGAGCAGGGCGGCGCGGTCGATGCCGGGATGCGCGCGCCCGGTGTCGAGGTCGGCGGTGAAGGGGGCGTAGTCCGGGTGGACGCGGCGGTAGCCGCCACGGTGCAGCGGCAGTTCCTCGGTGATGCGGAAGCGGATGAGGCCGGTGAGGGTGATCAGCAGCCGCCCGTCGTCGGTCTCGGCGAAGGAGGAGAGGCGCCCGAGACAGCCCACGCGGAACAGCCCGGGGCCTTTGGGCGTCGCCGGCGCCGACGGGTCGGGCTGGATCATCCCGAACATGCGGCCGTTCGAAAGGCTGTCCTGCACCATCGCGAGATACCGCGGCTCGAAGATGTTCAGCGGGAGCCGCCCTTCCGGCAGCAGCAGCGCGCCGGGCAGCGGGAACACCGCGATCTCGGCCGGCAGGTCTTCGAAGCGGGGGTGGAAGGGTGGCGTCACTGCATGGTCCTCAACCGCCCGGGTCGTCGCGCCCGGCACCGGGGCAGGTGGCCCCGGCGCGCGGGAACGCAACCGGCGTTCAGCGGAACAGCAGCGCGGACAGTTTGCGGCGCCCGGCGACCGAGGCGGGGTCGGAGAAGCCCCAGGCCTCGAAGAACTTCAGCAGCTGCTTGCGCGCCGCCTCGTCGTTCCAGGCGCGGTCGCGGCGGATGCTCTCGATCAGCACGTCGGTCGCCGCGGCCTTGTCGCCTACGGCGTTGAGGGCGACCGCCAGGTCGATGCGCGCCTGGTGGTCGTTCGGGTCGGCGGCGATCCGCGCCTCGAACTCGGCGAGCCGGGCGCGGGCGCGGCGGCCCTCGGCGGCGAGCTGGATGGCGCTGCGGGCCGAGGCGATCTCGGCATGCGCCTTGATCCTGGCGGGCGCGCCGTCGAGCACGGCGAGCGCCTGCTCCTCCTGGCCGAGCGCGGCGAGCGCGCGGGCCACGCCGGCGAGCGCCTCGGCGTTCTCCGGTTCCTGCTGCGCCAGCGCGCCGAAGATCTCGAGCGCGGCCTGGTGGTCGCCGGCCTCGGCGGCGGCCTTGGCCTCGGCCAGCAGGTCGGCGCCCGGCATCTGCTGGCCGCCGGCCGCCTTCAGCAGCGCCTCGACGAAGCGCTTCACCTCGGATTCCGGCAGCGCGCCCTGGAACAGGTCCAGGATCTGGCCCTTCCAGAAGGCGACGACGGTCGGCACCGACTGCAGCGGCAGGCCCATCTGCGTCAGCTGCTGCACGAGCGCGCGGTTCTGGTCGATGTCGATCTTCACCAGCCGCACGCGGCCGCCGGCGGAGCGCACCACCTTCTCGAGCGCCGGCGTCAGCGTCTTGCAGGGGCCGCACCAGGTCGCCCAGAAATCCACCAGCACCGGCACCTCCCGGCTGGCGGCGATCACGTCCTGCATGAAGGTGGCCTGGGTGCCGTCCTTGATCGGGTCGGCGGCGGGGCGCGTCGGGTCGTTGATCAGGTCCATGGTGGCGGTTCCCGTGACATCGGTGCGCTAGATGCGCCCGCGCCGGGCGCGGGGCAAGGGAGGGGGCGGCGTCAGGCCCCGTCCGGCAGCGGCTCGACCCGGTGGCCGAGGGCGGAGAGGAAGCCGAGCAGCTCCGGCGCCGACAGGGCGGTGGAGGCGGAGTTGTCGCACGGGTGCATCCACACCGGCCCCTCGGCCTCCAGGATCGCCCGGTCGAACAGCACCCGCACGCTGCCGGCCGGCGCATGGATCAGCCCGAGCGGGGTGACGGAGCCGGGCCGGACGCCGAGTCGCTGCCACAGCCGCTCGGGCGTCGCCATCGTCATCCGCGGCGCGCCGAGGGCGCGCAGCAGCGGGTTGATGCGGAGGGCGCGGGTTTCCTCGACGGTCACCAGCAGGTCCGGCCCCTCGCCCTTCACCGGCGAGAGGAACAGGTTCTTCACATGCAGCCCGGGCAGTTCGCCGCGCAGGGCGCGGGCTTCCTCCACCGTGAAGACCGGCGGGTGGCGAAGGGTGCGGGCGGCGATGCCGGCGGCGGCGAGGCGGGCGAGGCAGGCTTGCGCCTGCGGCGGCAGCGGCGGCTCAGAAATCGAGGTCGGCATAATGCGGCGCGGGCGGCAGGCCGCTCACCCGGTCGGCCAGCAGCGGGCGGAAGGAGGGGCGCGACTTCACCCGCGCATACCAGTCGCGCACCGGCTCCGAGCGCGACCAGTCCACGTCGCCCAAGTAATCGAGCGCGGAGAGATGCGCCGCCGCGGCGAGGTCGGCCAGCGTCAGGCTCGGCCCGGCGAGCCAGGGGCGCGTCTCGATCAGCCAGGCCAGGTAGTCGAGATGCGGGCCGAGATTGGCGTAGCCCGCGCGCAGCGCCGCGGCATCCGGCCCGCCCTGGCCGAGCAGCCGCTTCATCTGCTTCTCGTGCAGCAGGTTGCGAGTGACCTCGGCGTGGAACTTCTGGTCGATCCAGGCGAGCAGCCGCCGCACCTCGGCGCGTTCGGCCAGGGTGCGGCCGAGCAGCGGCGTCTCCGGATAGGCCTCGTCCAGATATTCGCAGATCGCCCAGGAATCGGCGATGGCCAGCCCATTCTCCTCGACCAGCACCGGCACGGTGCAGGCCGGGTTCATCTGCAGGAACTCCGGCCGCCGTTCCCACACCCGCTCGATGCGCAGGTCGAAGGGGATGCGCTTCTCGGCGAGCGCGAGCCGCGCCTTGCGCGCGAAGGGCGAGAGGGGAAGGTGATAGAGCAGCCGCATCGCGCCCCGCTATCGCATGCGGGGCGCGGCGGTTGAAGGGGCGCCGGCCCTCACATCGCGCGGATGCAGTCGAGGAAGGTGTTGGTCACCCGCCGCGTGCCGCGCAGGTCGGCGCTCCAGGACTCGAGCCGGCTGCCGGGGAAGGCCACGCGCATCGTGTTGCCGCCGGCGAAGGCCTCGACGAAGTTCATGAAGTTGCGCCAGGCGCCGAGATAGGAGGCCTCGATCCGCGTCGGGACGGAGGTGCCGGTCCAGGTCAGTTCCGCGCGGCGGTTGTCGAGGAACACGACGATCTGCCCGCGGTTGTCGCGCGGCACGCTCCAGGACGCGTCGCTGACATGGATGTAGCCGTGCAGGTCGCCGCGCAGGCGCTCGACGCGCATCCAGAAGGCGCGGCCGAGGGTGTTGGCGTCGGTGCCCATGGAGCAGATCGGGCCGGAGGCGGAGGGCGAGACGGTCACCCGCCAGCCATTGATCTCGATCAGGGTGCGGGTCTGCGCGGCGGCCGGGCCGGCCAGGGCAAGCAGCAGGCCCGCTGCGGCGAAGAGCAGTCGCATCGGGGGTCTCCCGTCCTTGGCGGCCGTGCGCCTCCCGCCGGCCCGGCGCCACGTTACGGGGCCGGGCCGACGAGCGGAACCCCCCTCGCGATCACTCCGCAGCGATCGCGGCGTCCTGCATCGGGCGGGGCAGGAAGCGCGCGTACTCCTTCGGGACCACGTGCCAGAACAGCCCGCGCTGGTTCTCCCAGTCGTTCAGCAGGCGGGCGGCGTGACGGCTGCCCGTCTCCCGCACATGTCGCGCGATGAGGTCGCGCAGCACGCCTTCCCAATGCGCCGAGCCGAGCCGCTTCACCAGGATGGTGTCCGGGTTCACGCGCGCCTCGAAGGCGCCGTCCGCGTCGTACACGAAGGCCATGCCGCCGGTGAAGCCGGCGCCGAAATTGTCGCCGACCGGCCCGAGGATCACCACGGTGCCGCCTGTCATGTATTCGCAGGCGTTGGCGCCGGCGCCCTCGACCACCGCGAGCGCGCCGGAATTGCGCACCGCGAAGCGCTCGCCGGCCTGGCCGGCGGCGAAGAGCTCGCCGCTGGTCGCGCCGTAGAGCACCGTGTTGCCGATGATGGTGTTCTCGTTCCACACCAGCTTGGACGACGGCGCGGGGCGGACGACGATGGTGGCGCCGGACAGGCCCTTGCCGACATAGTCGTTGGCGTCGCCGAACACCTCGAGCTTCAGCCCGCGCACGCCGAAGGCGCCGAGCGACTGGCCGGCGCTGCCGCGCAGCCGCACCGTCAGATGCCCGGGCTGCAGGCCGGTCATGCCGAACTGCCGCACGATGCGGGACGACACCTTGGTGCCGATCGCGCGGTGGGTGTTCCGGATGTTGTATTGCAGCTGCATCTTCTCGCCGTGCTCGAACAGGGCGGCGGCGTCGCGCAGCATCTCGGCGTCCAGCGTCTCCGGCACCTCGTTGCGGCCCGAAAGCGTGCAGTAGGGCGGGAAGGGCCCGCCATCGGCCTGCACGAGCAGCGGGTTGAGGTCGAGGTCGTCGAGGTCCGCCGAGCCGCGGCTGACCTGCTTCAGCAGGTCGGTGCGGCCGATCACGTCCGAGAGGCGCCGCATGCCGAGCGAGGCGAGGATCTCCCGCACCTCCTCGGCGACGAAGGAGAACAGGTTGATCACCTTCTCCGGCGTGCCGGTGAACTTCTTGCGCAGCGCCTCGTCCTGCGTGCAGACGCCGACGGGGCAGGTGTTGGAATGGCACTGCCGCACCATGATGCAGCCCATGGCGACGAGCGAGGCGGTGCCGATGCCGAACTCCTCCGCGCCGAGCATCGCGGCGATCACCACGTCCCGCCCGGTCTTGATGCCGCCGTCCGTGCGCAGCCTTACCGAGTGGCGCAGCCGGTTGAGGCGCAGCACCTGGTGCGTCTCCGACAGCCCCATCTCCCATGGCAGCCCCGCATATTTGATGGAGGACTGCGGCGATGCGCCGGTGCCGCCCGAGTGCCCCGAGATCAGGATCGCATCCGCCTTCGCCTTGGCCACCCCGGCGGCGATGGTGCCGATGCCCGAGCGGCTGACGAGCTTCACGCAGACCGTCGCGTCCGGATTGATCTGCTTCAGGTCGTAGATGAGCTGCGCCAGGTCCTCGATCGAGTAGATGTCGTGGTGCGGCGGCGGGCTGATCAGCGTGACGCCCGGCGTCGAGTGGCGCAGCCGCGCGATCAGCTCCGTCACCTTGAAGCGCGGGAGCTGGCCGCCCTCGCCGGGCTTGGCTCCCTGCGCGACCTTGATCTCGATCTCGCGGCAGTTGTTCAGGTATTCGGCGGTGACGCCGAAGCGCCCCGAGGCGATCTGCTTGATCGCGCTGTTGGCGTTGTCGCCGTTCGGGCGGGGCTTCGCGCGGGCGGCATCCTCGCCGCCCTCGCCGCTGTCGCTGCGGGCGCCGATGCGGTTCATGGCGATGGAGAGCGTCTCGTGCGCCTCCGGGCTCAGCGCGCCGAGCGAGATGCCGGGCGCGACAAGGCGCTTGCGGATCTCGGTGATGCTCTCGACCTCCTCGAGCGGGATCGGCGTCACCTTCTCGGAGCGGAAATCCAGAAGGTCGCGGAGCGCGACGGGCGGCAGGGCGCGCACCGCCTCGCTGTAGCGCTTGAAGGTCTGGTAGGAATCCGTCTCCACCGCCGTCTGCAGCATGTGGATCAGCGTGCCGTCGAAGGCGTGCGCCTCGCCGCGCTTCCGCAGCTTGTAGAGGCCGCCGACCGGCAGCGTGACGGCCGCGCTGTCCCACGCCTTGCGGTGCAGCGCGAGAACCCGGCGCGCGATGCCCGACAGCCCGATGCCCGAGATGCGCGACGGCGTGCCGGGGAAGAACTCGGCGACCAGCGCGCGGGAGAGGCCGATCGCCTCGAAGTTCATCCCGCCGCGGTAGGAGGACAGCACCGAGATGCCCATCTTGGACATGATCTTGAGCAGGCCCTTGTCCACCGCCTTCTTGTAGCGCGCGACGCACTCCTCGAGGCTGAGCGGGCCGAACAGCCCGCGGCGGTGGCGGTCGGCGATGCTCTCCTGCGCGAGATAGGCGTTCACCGTGGTGGCGCCCGCGCCGATCAGCACCGCGAAATAGTGCACGTCCAGGCACTCGGCGGAGCGGACGTTCAGGCTGGTGAAGGTGCGGAGCGAGGTCTTGACCAGATGCGCATGCACCGCGCCGACGGCGAGGATCATCGGGATCGCGACACGATCCGGCCCCTGCGCCTCGTCGGTCAGGATCACATGCGCGCAGCCGGAGCGCACGCCTTCCTCGGCCTCGCGCCGCGCGCGCTCGATGGCGCGGCGCAGCCCCGCCTCGCCCTCATGCGCGGGGAAGGTGCAGTCCACGACGCGGACGCTGTCGCCCATGTACTCGCGCATCGCCGCGAACTCGGCATTCGACAGCACCGGGCTGTCGAGCATCAGCATGTCGCACTGCGTCGGGTCCTCGTCGAGGATGTTGCCGAGATTGCCGAGGCGGGTCTTCAGCGTCATCACCCGCGTCTCGCGGAGCGAATCGATCGGCGGGTTCGTCACCTGGCTGAAGGTCTGGCGGAAATAGTGGTGCAGCCCGCGGTAGTGGTCCGACAGCACGGCGATCGGCGTGTCGTCGCCCATGGAGCCGACGGCTTCCTGCGCGTCCTCCACCATCGGGTGGAGGATCTGCTCCATCTCCTCGAGCGTGAAGCCCATCGCCAGCTGCCGGCGGCGCAGCTCCTCGACGCCGAAGCGCGCCTCCTCGTCACGGTTGCGGCGGACGATCGAGTCGATGCGGGTCGTGCGGCTGGTCCACTGGCCCCAGGGCTTGCGCGCGGCCAGCATGTCCTTGACCTGCCGGTCGTCGAGGAAGCGGCCGCTGTCGAGATCCACCGCGATGCACTGGCCGGGGCCGACGCGGCCCTTCGCCAGCACGCGGTCCTCGGCCACCTTCACCATGCCGGTCTCGCTGCCGATGATCAGCAGCCTCTCGTCGGTGATGGTGTAGCGCATCGGCCGCAGCCCGTTGCGGTCGAGGCCGGCGATCGCCCAGCGCCCGTCGGTGGCGCAGATCGCCGCCGGCCCGTCCCACGGCTCCATCACCGCGTTGCAGTAGAGGAAGAGGTCGCGGTGCGCGTCCGGCATGGTCGCGTTGTTGCCGATGCTCTCCGGGATCAGCAGCGCCTTCGCCATCGGCGCGTCGCGCCCGGCCCGCACCAGAAGCTCGAACACGTTGTCGAGGGTCGCGGTGTCCGAGCCGCCCGCCTGCACCACCGGCTTGATGTCGTCCATGTAGGGGTCGAGCAGCGGGTGGGAGAGGCGCGTCTCATGCGCCTTCATCCAGTTGATGTTGCCGTTCAGCGTGTTGATCTCGCCGTTGTGGGCGAGCATGCGGAAGGGCTGCGCCAGCCGCCAGGTCGGGAAGGTGTTGGTCGAGTAGCGCTGATGGTAGATCGCGAAGCGGCTGACGAAGCGCGGGTCGAGCAGATCCGGATAGAAATCCGTCAGGTGCTCGGCCAGGAACATCCCCTTGTAGATCACCGAGCGGCAGGAGAGGGAGCAGAGGTAGAGCTCCGGGATCTGCGCCGCGATCGCCTGCTTCTCGATGCGCCGGCGGATCACGTAGAGGTCGCGCTCGAACAGCGCCTCGTCGCGGTTCTCCGGATCCCAGATCAGGATCTGCTCGATCTCGGGGCGGGTCGCGTTCGCCTTCTCGCCGATGCAGGAGATGTCGATCGGAACCTGGCGCCAGCCATAGATGCGGTAGCCGGCGTTCAGAACCTCCGTTTCGACGATCTGGCGGCAGCGCTCCTGCGCGCCGAGATCGGTCTTCGGCAGGAACACCTGGCCGACGCCGATGCGGCCCGGCTGCAGCGCGTCGCCGCCGTCGCGCACGGCTTCCGCGAAGAAATCCTGCGGGATCTCGACATGGATCCCCGCCCCGTCGCCGGTCTTGCCGTCGGCGTCCACCGCGCCGCGGTGCCACACGGCCTTCAGCGCGTCTATGCCGGCCTGCACCACGTCGCGCCGCGCCGTGCCGTCGAGCGAGGCGACGAGGCCGACGCCGCAGGCGTCGTGCTCCATCAGGGCGAGATGCGCCGCGGAGGAGAGCGCCGTCGTGCCGAGGGCGACGCGGCGGGCGAAGTCGGACACGGATTCGTGGATGGTCATGCTCGTCACTCCGCCGCCACCGCCGGCGCGCCCTTGCGCGCCAGCACATAGGCCTCGATCTGCTCCGCCGCGTCGCGCCCGTCGCGGATGCCCCACACGACGAGGGAGGCGCCGCGCACGATGTCGCCGGCGGCGAACACGCCGGGCAGCGCCGTCATCATCGTGCGGTTGTCCACCTTCAGCGTGCCCCAGCGGGAGACCGGCAGCGCCGGTTCCCCGAAGGCCTTCGGCAGATCCTCCGGATCGAAGCCGAGCGCCTTGATCACCAGATCCGCCTTCTGCTCGAAGGACGAGCCGGGGATGGGCTCGACCGCCTGCCGCCCCGACGCGTCCGGCAGGCCGAGATGCATGCGCACCGCCCGCACCGCCCGCACCGCGTTGTCGCCGAGGAACGCCTCGGGCGCGGAGAGCCAGACGAAGGTCACGCCCTCCTCCTCGGCATTGGCGACCTCGCGCATCGAGCCCGGCATGTTCGCGCGGTCGCGGCGATAGAGGCAGGCGACCGACGCCGCGCCCTGGCGCACCGCGGTGCGCACGCAGTCCATCGCGGTGTCGCCGCCGCCGATGACGACCACATGCTTGCCGGCGGCGTTCAGCGCGCCGTTCTCGAACTCCGGCACATGGTCGCCGAGGTTCTCGCGGTTCGACGCGGTGAGGTAGTCGAGCGCCGGCACCACGCCCGGCAGCTCCGCGCCAGGCACCGCGATGTCGCGCGCCTTGTACACGCCGGTCGCGACCAGCACCGCGTCGTGCTTCGCGCGCAGCTCGGCGAAGGAGAGGTCGCGGCCGATCTCGCAGTTCAGCACGAAGCGGATGCCCGCCTCCTCGAACTGGCGCCAGCGGCGCAGCACCGCCTCCTTCTCCAGCTTGAAGTTGGGGATGCCGTAGATCATCAGCCCGCCGACGCGGTCGTAGCGGTCATACACCGTCACCTGCCAGCCGCGCTGCCGAAGCTGGTCCGCGGCCGCCAGCCCCGCGGGTCCGGCGCCGATGATGCCGACGGAATGCGGCAGCTCGCGCGGCGGGCGGGCGGGCTTCACCCAGCCCTTCTCCCAGGCGGTGTCCACGATGTACTTTTCGACCGCGCCGATGGTGACGCTGTCGAAGCCCTTCTCGATCACGCAATTGCCTTCGCACAGCCGGTCCTGCGGGCAGACGCGGCCGCAGATCTCGGGGAAGGTGTTGGTGGCGGAGGCCACCTCGTAGGCTTCTTCCAGCCGCCCCTCGGCGGTCAGCTTCAGCCAATCGGGGATGTTGTTGTTCAGCGGGCAATGCACCTGGCAGAAGGGCACGCCGCACTGGCTGCAGCGCGAGGCCTGCTCGGCCGCCTTCTCCGGAACGAAACGGTCGTAGATCTCGTGGAAATCGTGTTTCCGCGCCTCGGCCTCGCGCTTCTCCGGCGTCCGTTGCGGGACGCGGACGAATTGCAGCATGCGCTCGGCCATGGGGCGGTCTCCTCGCAGTCGGCGGCCCGGGCGGAAGGGCCCCGGGCGGGGCGGACCGGCGGTAAAGCACAACCTTGCCACGGAGGCGAGAGGCATTTTCGCCGATACGTCATGAATACTGACATTATGGGCGGCCGGGGCACCCCGCACCGCCGAGCCAGCCCGCGCACACCCAGCAAACATGTCCGATCCGGCCCCTTTCCCGGGAAGTGCCGGACACGGCAAGGCTTGAACCCGCGCCCCCAAGGGGCGAAACACGTCCCCGACCCGGCCACCCCGCCGCCGGGCCGGAGGACGCCGCCATGACCCGCCTTCGCCTGCCCCGCCGCGCCACGCTGCTCGCGCTGCCCGCCCTCGCGCTCCGCCCCGCCTCGGCGCAGCCCGCCCGCGGCGAGCCCGTCCGCATCGGCGAACTCAACTCCTACGCCCGCATGGCCGCCTTCGCCGTGCCCTACCGCAACGCGATGCAGATGGCGCAGGACGAGATCAACGCCGCGGGCGGCGTGCTGGGCGGCCGCCCGATCGAGTTCCTCTTCCGCGACGACGGCGCCGCCCCCTCCGACGCCGCGCGCGTCGCCGAGGACCTGCTGACGCGCGAGAACGTCGCCTTCATCGCCGGCACCTTCCTGTCGAATGTCGGGCTTGCGGTGGCCGACCTGGCCGCCCGCCGGCAGCGCCTGTTCCTGGCGACCGAGCCGCTCTCCGACGCGCTGACGATGCACCAGGGCAACCCCTACACCTTCCGCGTCCGCCCCGGCACCTTCATGCAGACCCGCATGCTGGTGGAGGCGGTGCGCGGCCGCCCCGTCCGCCGCTGGGCGATCGTCGCGCCGAACTACGAATACGGCCAATCCGCCGCCGCCGCCTTCAAGCGCCTGATCGTGGAGGCGATCCCGGGCGCCGAGATCGTGGCCGAGCAGTATCCCGCCCTCGGCCGCCCGGACGCCGGCCCGACCGTCGGCGCGCTGTCCCGCGCCAGGCCCGAGGGCGTCTTCAACGTGCTGTTCGGCGCCGATCTCATCCCCTTCGTGCGCGAGGGCCAGATCCGCGGCCTGTTCGAGGGGCGCACCGTGCTCAGCCTGCTCACCGGCGAGCCGGAATACCTGCTGCCGCTCGGCGCGGAGGCACCGACGGGCTGGATCGTCACCGGCTACCCGGCCGAGCAGATCACGACGCCCGCCGCGCATCGCGCCTTCTTCGACGCCTACCGCGCGCGCTTCAACGACACGCCGCGGCTCGGCAGCCTGCTCGGCTATGTCACCGTGCAGATGGTGAAGGCGATGCTGGACCGCGCCGGCTCCACCGACACCGAAGCGATGATCGCGGCGCTGCGCGGCCTGACCACGGACACCATCGCCGGGCCCGTCACGATGCGTGCGCTCGACCAGCAATCCACCCTCGGCGCCTGGGTCGGCGAGACGGCGGTGGAAGGCGGCCGCAGCGTGATGCGCAACTGGCGCTACGAGGACGGCGCCCGCCACATGTTCCCCGAGGCCGAGGTGCGCGCCGCGCGACGGCTCTGATGGAATGGGGCTTCTGGCTGGCGCAGGCGCTCTCCGGCCTCGCCGGCGCCTCCGCCCTGTTCCTGACGGCGGCGGGGCTGACGCTGGTGTTCGGCGTCTGCCGCGTCGTCAACTTCGCGCATGGCTCGCTTGCCATGATCGGCGCCTATGTGGCGGTGACGGTGCTGCCGCCGCTGCTCGCCTGGTCTCCCTCGCTGCCGATGTTCCTGCTTGGCGTGCTTGTCTCGGCGCTCGTCGTCGCGGCGCTCGGCGCGGTGGTGGAGGTGCTGATCCTGCGGCGCATCTACCGCGTGCCGGAGCTGTTCCAGCTTCTGGCCACCTTCGGGCTGGTGCTGGTGATCCAGGACGGCGTGCTGCAGCTCTGGGGCCCGGAGGACATCGCGGGCCCGCGCGCCCCTGGCCTCGGGCACGGCGTGCCGATCCTCGGCGAGCGCGTGCCCGCCTATGACCTGTTCCTGATCGCGGTCGGGCCGATCGTCCTCGGGCTGCTGACGCTGCTGCTTCGCGCGAAGCGCTTCGGCCTGTTGATCCGCGCTGCGACGCGCGACCGCGAGATGGTGGCGGCGCTCGGCGTGAACCAGGCGCTGCTGTTCACCGGCGTCTTCGCGCTCGGCGCGTTCCTGGCCGGGCTTGGCGGCGCGTTGCAGGTGCCGCGCATCCCGGCCTCGGGCGGGATGGACCTGCCGATCATCGCGGAGGCCTTCGTCGTCACCGTCATCGGCGGCATGGGCTCGGTGCCGGGCGCGTTCCTCGCGGCGGTGCTGATCGGGCTCTTGCAGGCCTTCGGCATCCTGGCCTTCCCGAAGATCACGCTGGTGCTGGTGTTCCTGGTGATGGCGGCGGTGCTGATGCTGCGGCCGCAGGGGCTGCTCGGGCGGCCGGAGCCGCCGGCGCGCGGGGCGATCGAGGGGCTGACCGTGATCCCGCCCGCCTCGCCGCTGCTGCGCGCGGGCGTGGTGTTCGCCATCCTCGCCATCGCTGTCCTGACCGACGACTATCTCCGCAAGGTGGCGACCGAGATGCTGGTGCTGGCGCTCGCCGCCGCGTCGCTCGGCTTCCTCATCGCCAATGCCGGCATCGTGTCCTTCGGGCACGCGGCCTTCCTCGGGGCCGGCGCCTATGCCGCCGCGCTGCTCGCCGTGCGCGCGGGCTGGCCGATGGAGGCGGCGCTGCTCGCCGGGCCGGTCGCCGCCGGCGCGCTGGCGCTGCTGTTCGGCGCGGCGCTGGCGCGCATGAGCGGCATCTACCTCGCCATGCTCACCCTCGCCTTCGCGCAGATCACCCACGCCGTCGCCTTCCAGTGGGTGGAGGTGACCGGCGGCGACAACGGCATCGTCGGTGTGCGCCCGGCGTCCTGGGCCGCCGACCGCCTGTCCTACCTGCTGCTCGCCGCGGCGCTGATCCTGCCGGCGATCTGGGCGCTGCGCCGCGTGCTCTCCGCGCCCTTCGGCGTGCTGCTGCGCGCGGCGCGCGATTCCGAACCGCGCGCGCTGGCCCTCGGCCTGCCCGTCGCGGCCATGCGCGTCGCCGCCTTCGCGCTGGCGGGCGCGCTGGCGGGCCTCGGCGGCGCGGTGTTCGCGTTCAGCCGCGGCTCGGTGGACCCGACGCTGCTGGCCATCCCGCAATCGGTGGACCTGTTGGCGATGCTGCTGCTCGGCGGCGTGCAGGCGGTGGCCGGGCCGCTGGTCGGGGCCGTCGCGCTGCACGGGCTGAAGGATATCGTGATGCCGCTGACCGACCTGTGGCGGCTGCTGCTCGGCGTCGCCATCCTGCTGCTCGTCGTCGTCTTCCCGCGAGGTCTCGCGGGCGCGTGGCGCCGGTCATGACGCTGCTGGCGGTGGAGAACGTCGCGAAGCGCTTCGGCGGCGTCGTTGCGGTCGCCGGCGTGTCGCTGTCGCTCGCGCCCGGCGAGATGCTGGCCGTCATCGGCCCGAACGGCGCCGGCAAATCCACGCTGTTCAACCTGGTCGGCGGGCAGGTCGCGCCCGATTCCGGCCGCGTCGTCATCGCCGGGCAGGACGCGACGCGGCTGTCGGTCGCCGCGCGCGCGCGGCTCGGCATGGGGCGGACGTTCCAGATCGCCGAGACGTTTCGCTCCTTCACCGCGCAGCAGGCGGTGGAGGCGGCGCTGCTCGCCGCGCGCGGCTCGCCCTTCCGCCTGCTCGCCCGCGCCTTCGGACCTTGCGCCGAGGAGGCGCACGCGCTGTTGGCCGAGACCGGCATGGAAGGCGCCGCCGACACGCCCGTCTCCACCCTTGCCTACGGCGATGTGAAGCGGGTCGAACTCGCCCTCGCGCTGGCCGCCGCGCCGCACCTGCTGCTGATGGACGAACCCACCGCCGGCATGGCGCCCGCCGAACGGGCGGCGCTGATGCGCCTCGTCGCCGGCATCACCCGCGCGCGCGGCGTCGGCGTGCTGTTCACCGAGCACGACATGGATTCCGTGTTCGCCTTCGCCGACCGCATCCTGGTCATGGTGCGCGGCGCGGCCATCGCGGAGGGCGCGCCGGCGGCGGTGCGCGCCGACCCCGCGGTGCGCGAGGCCTATCTCGGCCAGGCGGGCCTCGCCGCCGCGCTGCGGGCCAGGCGGCATGGCTGACCCGCTGCTGGAGATCATCGGCCTCGACGCCGGCTACGGCCCGGCGCAGGTGCTGTTCGGCGTGTCGCTGTCGCTCGGCGCGGGCGAGGTCGTGGCCCTGCTCGGCCGCAACGGCGCCGGCAAGTCCACGCTGATCAAGGCGGCGATGGGGCTGGTGCCGCCGCGCGCGGGGGCGGTGCGCTTCGCAGGGCGCGACATCGCGGGCCAGCCGTCCTGGCGCATCGCGCGCGCAGGCCTCGGCTATGTGCCGGAGGAACGCCGGGTGTTCCCCGACCTGACGGTGGCGGAGAACCTCGCCGTCGGCCGCCGCCCGCCGCGCGCGGGGCGGCAGGCCTGGACCGAGGCGCGGCTGTTCGCGCTGTTCCCGCCGCTCGCGCCGCTCGCGCAGCGGCTGGCCGGGTCGCTCTCGGGCGGCGAGCAGCAGATGCTCTCGATCGCCCGCACGCTCGCCGGCAACCCGCGCGCCGTGCTGCTCGACGAACCGGCCGAGGGCCTGGCGCCCGTGGTGCTGGAACCGCTCGCCGAGGCCATCCTCGACATGGCAGAGGGCGGCGTCGCCGTGCTGGTCGCGGAACAGAACCTCGACTTCGCCGCCGCGGTCGCCGATCGTGCGGTGCTGCTTGCGCGCGGCGGCGTGGCGTTCGACGGGCCGATGTCGGGCGTGCTGGACGACCCGGCGCTGCGCGACGCCGTGCTCGGAGTGTGACGATGGCGGGCCTGCTGGACGGCAAGGTGGCGGCGGTGACGGGCGGGGCACGCGGCCTCGGGGCCGCGATCTGCGCCGAGTTCCGCGCCGCCGGCGCCGCCGCCGCCGCGCTCGACATCGCCGGCGCCGAGCCCTGCGACGTCACCGACGAGGCGAGCATCGCCGCCGCCCTCGCGCGCGTCGTGGCGGCGCATGGCCGGCTCGACATCGTGGTGTGCAACGCCGGCGTGGTGCCGCCCTGGCGCGGGATTGAGGCGCTCGATCTCGAGGAGTGGGACCGGGTCTTCGCCGTCAATGTGCGCGGCGTCGCGGCGACGATGAAGGCGGCCGTCCCGCACCTCAAGGCGCGCGGCGGCGCGATCATCGCCATGTCCTCGATCATGGGCTACCGCGCGCATGCCGCCCAGGCGGCCTATGTCGCCTCCAAGCACGCGGTGCTCGGCCTCGTGCGCGCGGCGGCGCTCGATCTCGGCAGGCATGGCATCCGCGTCAACGCGATCGGGCCGGGTTCGGTGGCGACCGAGGCGCTGCTCGGCCGCATGGCGGCGCGGGCGGAGGCCGGCATCGCGCCGCCCGTGGCGGAGGCGCTGGCGGCGGCGGCGCGGGACCCCGCGCTCGGGCGGATGGTGACCGAGCAGGACGTGGCGCGGACGGCGCTCTACCTCGCCTCCGACCTCGCCTCCGGCGTCACCGGGCAGATCGTGCCGGTCGAGGGCGGGCTGGCCTGAGCGGCCTCATCCCGTGCCGATGTAGAACAGCGTGCCCGTGAAGGCGAAGGCGCCGACCCCGAGCCCGCCCTGGATCTGCGGCAGATCCAGCAGCGCGCGGCCCACCTGCGGCAGGTTGCGCGGGATGGTGATGCGGGTGGTGAACAACGTGCGGTTGGGGGTGAACAGGTTCACGTCGGTGCAGGTGACGTCCACGAACTGCGTGCCGACCACGACGGCCGAGGCGGTGGCCTGCACGAAGTCGATGCTCTCCCGCTGGATGTCCTGGCAGGAGAAGGTGCCGCGCAGGTCCGTGTAGCCGTAGTTGTCCACGTCCGGGCGGAAGCGCGGGTTGATCAGCTGCCGCACCACGTCCGACCACGGGATGGTGACGCCGCTGCCGATCGAGCCGCCGGCGCCGAGGCCGCCCGCGACGGCGATGAACACGGGCTTCACCGTAATGCTCGGCGACTTGAACATCAGGAAGAACGCCCCGGCGCCGACGACGGCCGCGCCGCCGACCTGCGCCACGATCACCATCTTCCAGTCCGACGCGCGCTGTTCCCACCACCCCATCGCCCTGCCCCTTCGCTTGCCTTGCGCAACCGTAGCGCACGCCCGGGGGCGGGGCGACAGCCGAGAAGCTGGCACACGCCCGTTTGATCGTCCCGTCGGCGGACAGGACCGACGCCTCCGACGCGTTTCCGTTGACAGGCGATTGTCAAGCCGATATGACACCCATTGTCAGGGCAACTTGACAACGCCTGTGGCCTGTCCCGGCGCACCACGCCCGGCGGGCCACCTGCTCCGGAGCGGTGCGCAAGCGATGCCGTCCGGGGATGCCCGGTTTTCCGAACCCGGCGGGGTGCGGACGGGAGGCATCGGGAGTTGGTGAGTAGCGGACGAGGAGGGCAACAGAAAATGGACAGTCTCGACGATCCCAACAGGGTCTGGCCGACCGGCCTGACCATCAAGGAGTCGGAGGCGCTGCACAAGTACGTGATCGACGGGTCCCGCGTGTTCTTCCTGATCGCGGTGATCGCCCATGTGCTGGCGTACATCTACACGCCTTGGCTGAAGTAGGAGGGCCGTCATGAACAACGGACGTATCTGGTGCGTCGTGAAGCCGACCGTCGGCCTGCCGCTGTTCCTTGGCGGCGTCGCGGTGATCGCGCTGACGGTCCACGCCGCGGTCCTCACCCAAACCACCTGGTTCTCCGACTTCTTGAAGGGCTCGAGCCGCACCCGTGCGGCCGCGGTCGAGACGCCGGGCCCGGTGGCGCCGGCGGGCTTCACCGTGAACGTCACCCCGGTCGCGGCCGGGTCCGGCGAGGGCGCCGCCTTCGTCGTGACCATCGCGCCCGCCGCCCCGGCGGCGCCCGCGGTGCTCGCCGCGGCCGAGACCCGATGAGCGTGCCGGCGGCCGGAGGCGTGGCGCGTTGCCCTCGGGCAGCGTGACCACGCCCCGGGCGCCGGCCACCCTTCGCAGGGCGCGTCCCCGCCGCCGTGCCGTGGCGGCGGAGCGCGGCCTGTGGTCGCCATCCCGGCGCGTGCCGGGGGCCGGACGGCGGATCGGCCCTGACACGGGCTCCGCGCGGCCCGCCGCCGCATGCCACCCGGCGCCCCCCGGTGCCGGCAGGATCGGGTCCGTGCGATGAACCGCCTGAGCAAATCCGCGATGCGCCTGTGGATGGAAGCCGGCCCGCGCTTCCTGCCCTTCGCCGACGCCGCCTCGCCCGACCTTCCCCTGTCGCGCCTGTTGCGACTGTCGCTCGTGCAGGTCTCGGTCGGCATGTCGCTCGTGCTGCTGGTCGGCACGCTGAACCGGGTGATGATCGTCGAGCTCGGCATCGCCGCCTCCCTCGTCGCCAGCATGATCGCGCTGCCGGTGCTGATCGCGCCGTTCCGCGCGCTGATCGGCTTCAAGTCCGACACCTATCGCTGCGTGCTCGGCTGGCGGCGCGTGCCCTTCCTGTTCCGCGGCTCCATGCTGCAGTTCGGCGGGCTCGCCATCATGCCCTTCGCGCTGCTGGTGCTGGCGGGCGAGGGCCAGGCGGCCGAGGCCCCGGCCTGGATCGGCCAGTCGGCCGCCGCGCTCGCCTTCCTGCTGGTGGGTGCCGGCATCCACATGACCCAGACGGTCGGCCTGGCGCTGGCCACCGACCAGGCGAAGCCCGAGCAGCGGCCGAATGTCGTCGGGCTGATGTATGTCATGCTGCTGCTCGGGATGATCGCCAGCGCCTTCGCCTTCGGCCTGGCGCTGATGGACTTCACGCCGGGGCGGCTGATCCAGGTGATCCAGGCCTCCGCCGTCATCACCCTGGTGCTGAACGCCATCGCGCTGTGGAAGCAGGAGCCGCGCCGCTCCCGCGCCGAGATCGAGGCCGAGGCGAAAGAGCCCGAACCGTCCTTCCGCGACGCGCTGACGCTCTATCTCAAGGGCGAGGGCGCGGTGGCGCGGCTGGTCGCGATCGGCCTCGGCACCATGGCCTTCGGCATGCAGGACGTGCTGCTCGAGCCCTATGGCGGCGAGGTGCTCGGCATGGGCGTCGGCGAGACGACGAAGCTGACCGCCGGCCTCGCCCTCGGCACGCTGGTCGGGTTCGGCATCGCCTCCCGCCAGCTCAGCCGCGGCGCGGACCCGTTCCGCATGGCGGCCGCCGGCGGCCTTGCAGGCGTGGCGGGCTTCGTCGCGGTCGTGCTGGCCGCGCCGGTCGCGGCCACGGCGCTGTTCGTCGGCGGGGTGGTGACGGTCGGCCTCGGCGCCGGGCTGTTCGGCCACGGCACGCTGACGGCCACGATGAACCTGGCGCCGAAGGAACAGGCCGGGCTCGCGCTCGGCGCCTGGGGGGCGGTGCAGGCGACGGCGGCCGGGCTCGGCGTCGCGCTCGGCGCGCCGGTGCGCGACATCGCCGCCGCCAACCCGGCCCTCGTCGCCGCGCATGGCGCCGCGGCGGGCTATGTGCCGGTGTTCCTGATCGAGATCGCCCTGCTTCTGGCCGCGCTCGCCACCATGATCCCCTTGCTCGCCCGGGGCCGCGGCCCCACCTCGCCCCGGCCCGGGGAGCCGCGGTTCCCGGCCGACTCCCTCGACCTCAAGCCCAGGTAGGACACCGCCATGCCCCAGACGGTCTGCCGCATGTTCGCCACGCGCGCCATCGCCGACAAGGCCGCGGAGGATCTCCGCCTGCACGGCTACGCCGACGTGCATGTGTTCGGCGGCGCCGCCGCCGCCACCGCCGAGGCCTACACCGACGCGCTGTGCAAGGCCTATGTCGAGAAGGCGGTGGCGCGGGTGCTGGCGCGCGGGCTGGCCGCCGGGCGGGGCCTCGTCGTCGTCCACACCCAGTTCGGCCGCACGGCCTTCGCCGAGAAGCTGCTGAACCGCCATGGCCCGGTGGAGGACGGCCTGCCGGACAGGCGCGAACCGGGGCCCCGCTACGAGGACGCCGCGCCCCTCTCCAGCGCGCTGCAACTGCCGGTGCTGACGCGCACGCAGCACCCCTTCGAGGCGTTCAGCAGCCTGCCGACGCTGACCAGGAGCGGCTGGACCTTCTCGGATGCCCTGCAGTTCGGCGTCCGCGCGAAGCGCGCCGCGCCACTGTCCGAGTCGCTCGGCCTGCCGACGGTGCTGAGCGGCGGCTGCCACCCGACCGGCATCTTCGGGCCGCTGGTGGTGGAAGGCACCGCCCACAAGCCGCGCCCGGCGAAGGCGGCCTGACCAGGACGACCGGCGGGGCCAGGCCGCCCCGCCACGCTGGAGACGGGCGGTGACGACGCGCCTCGCCGCGGTGGATGCGCTGCGCGGCGCCGCCCTCGTCGCGATGATCGTCTATCACGCGGCGTGGGATCTCTCCTTCCTCGGCCTCATCGCGACCGATGTCGCGGCCCATCCGGGCTGGGCGGCCTTCGCGCGCGCCATCGCCGCGTCCTTCCTGCTGCTGGTCGGCGTCAGTCTTGTTCTCGCGCGGCGCGCGGGCGCGACGCCGGGCCGCGCGCTTCGGCGCATCGCCGTCATCGCCGCCGCCGCGGCGGCGGTGAGCGCCGCGACCTATGCCTTCCTGCCCGGGCAGGGCGTGTATTTCGGCATCCTGCACAACATCGCCCTGTCCAGCCTGGTCGGCGGCGCGCTGCATCGTCTGCCGACCTGGCTGCTCGCCGCCGCCGCGCCAGCGGTGCTGGCGCTGCCCTGGCTGGCGGCCTCACCGCTGTTCGATTCGCCATGGTGGTATTGGCTCGGCCTGTCCACCGAGGTTCCGCCCGCGCCTGATTACGTGCCGCTGCTGCCGTGGTTCGCCGCGGTGCTGGCCGGCATGGCGATCGGCCGCGCGTTGCCGGACGCCGCCGCCTCGCCCGCGCCGCCGCCGGTGCGCGCGCTGGAGCGGTTTCCACAAGAGCGGAAACCGCTCCAGCCGTTCTTCACGAGCATCTTCACGCCCACCGCTGTTTTCAGCCGTGTGCGATCTGCTCTGGCGGCGATGGGGCGGCGGAGTCTTGCGGTCTATCTGCTGCACCAGCCGGTGCTGCTCGGCCTGCTGTTCGGCTGGCTGTGGCTTGTGCCGCCGGACGAGACGGCCTTCCTGCGCCTGGACTGCGACGCCGCCGGCTGGTCCGCCGCCGCCTGCGACGCCTATGTCGGGTGCATGGTGCGGCGGCTCGGCGAGGGCGATGCCCCGCTGCTCGGCCCCCGCGCGAAGCCGCCCGACGCCGCCGACGCACCGCGCTGGGACGCCGCGGTGGCGGCCTGCCGCGCCGAGGCCGAGAGGCGGTAGCGCCTTACGCAGCGTCCAGCCACGCCGCGACGGCGCGCGCGGTCTCCGCCTGGTCCTCCGGCCGGTAGTGGCCGGCGACCAGAAGCGTCTCGCCGCCAGGCGCCAGCGCCGCGACGCGGGCCAAGGCGTCACGCTGGCTGTTACCCTCGCTGCTGACGAACAGCGCGCGCGTGGCCAGCAGCGGCAGCCGCGACGCCTTGTCGTGGCGGAAGGCGGCGGCGTAGAGGAACTCGAACCCGTCGAGGCCCTTCAGCACCTCCAGCACCTTGTCGTGCAGGGCGGGGAGCGGCGGCACATCCACCGCGCGGCGATGCGCCGCGTCCTGCTGGAACCACGGCCAGAACAGGTAGGTGTCGCGCACGTAGTGCCAGGCCTGCACCATGTGCAGCCCGTGTGGGTGGCGGGCGATGCCGGGCAGGTAGCGGCGCAGCATCTCCTCGCGCTGCTCGGGCGTGTAGAGCGACAGGCTGTCGAACACCGCGCGCCGCACCAGCGCGGGCCGCGCGATGGCCAGTTCCAGCGCCACCGAGGCGCCGGCGTGGAAGCCGTACACATCCGCCTGCGTCACGCCCAGCGCGTCCAGCGCTTCGGCCACCGCGCGCGCATAGTCGGCCATGGTCGGTGCGCCGCCCGGCAGCAGGTCGGAATCGCCGTTGCCCGGCAGGTCGGGGGCGATCACGCGGCGGCTCTCCGCCCACACGCGCACCAGCGGCGCCAGCACCTTCGCCGAGCCGGAGGCCTGGTGGAGGGCGACGAGCGGCACGCCGCCCGCGCCCCCTTCGCGCAGGTGGATCTGCCCCCAGGGCAGGTCCACGAAGCGGCGGCGCAGGGTCACCACGGGCGGGGCGCCGGCGGCGCGGCGTCGGCGGGCAGGCCGGGCGGCAGGATCGGGTCGTGCTCCGGCCACCAGCGGAACGGGCGCTTCGCCTCCACATAGGCGGTGGAGAGCGGCCCGCCCCTGGTGCGGAAGAAATAGATGTTGCCGGTCAGGCTGCCATAGGGGCCGTGCGCCACCTGCGGCGGGCGCCAGAAATAGGCGCCGGGGCGCATCACCCCGCGGTCGCCGTGCACCTCGCCGGCCAGCAGATACATCTCCTCGACCACCGGATGCACTTCGCTCCGTTCCGCCCAGCGCAGGCCGAGCGTGCCGAGGATCCAGGACTGGTCGCCCGTCCGCGGGTCGGTGAACAGCAGTTTCCGTCCTGCGCCGGGCGGGAACTCCGGGTGGAAATTGCCGGTGTAGGGGACCGTCAGGGCGTCGGGGATCGTCACCAGCCGCGCCTGGTCGAACGGCGCTTCGGGCGCGGCGTGCGGGGCATTGGAGAAGAACGCCAGCAGCACCGCGCCGCCGTCGCTCGCCAATGTCTCGCGCCGGAAGCCGGCGGGCAGATGCGCATAGCCGTAGGGGCCGAAGCGCGTGCCGTTCAGCGTGATGTCGCCGTCGAGGACGAGGACCTCCTCGTCCGCATCCAGCGCCTGCGGCGCGGCGAGGGCGAAGCCCGCGGGGATGCGCAGCAGCAGGCTGCAGGCGCCGGTCTCCTCGTCGGCCGAGAGGGTCTTCGCGGCGACCCCGGGGCGCAGCGCCGGCAGCGCCTCCTCGCGCCAGGGCAGGGCCTGGGACTGCACGAACTCGATATGGGGCCGCGCCATTCAGCCCTCCACCGCGCGGTCCACGAGGGCCGCGACGCGCGCGGCCACCTCCTCCCGCGTCGGCGCCGGCCTGCCCTCGAGCCGCGCTTCCAGCGCCGCCACCCGTTCGGACAGCGACGCCACTTCCAGAAGCAGGTTGTGGGCCAGCGCGGCGATGCGGTCGAGGTCGCGCTCCTGCAGCAGCGGCGCGTGGGCCGACAGGTCCGGCAAGGTGGTCATGCGACGGCCTCGGTGATTGCCCAGGGGATGAACCAGCGGTTCGGGTCGGCCTCGGCCTCGGGCGGCGAGCCTGGCGCGTACCAGTTGCGCTGGGCCGCCTGCGCGAAGCCCGCCTCCCGGCAGGCCGCGACCAGCTCCATCGCACGGAACGGCATCCAGTAGGGCTCGGCGATGGACTGGCTGTGCCAGCCGAGCAGCCAGTCGCGCAGCGGGTCGCCGATCAATCGGTTCTCGAGCATCACGAGCCGCCCGCCCGGCGCGAGCACGCGGCGGCACTCGCGCAGCACGGCGCGGATCGTCGCCTGCGGCAGCTCGTGCAGCACCATGGCGATGGTGACGAGGTCGAAGGAGGCGTCGTCATAGGGCAGCGCCTCGGCGTCGCCCTGCCGCCAGTGGATGGCAAGCCCGCGCTCGGTCGCCATGCGGCGGGCGAGCCTGAGGCAGGGGGCGGAGAGATCCACGCCATGCACCTCGGCCTGCGGCCAGCGCAGCTTCAGCGAGAAGGCGTTCTTGCCGAAGCCGCAGCCGAGATCGAGCACGCGGGCGGGCGCGGGCCCGGTGTCGATCGCCTCGGCGAAGCGGTCGTGCAGCTCGAAGCGGTCGTTGCGGCCGAGATGCACGACCCGCGCACCCAGCATGTACACCACCGCGCCGCGCAGGTCACGCCACACGCCGCCCTGCTGGCGGTGGAAGTCCAGGCTCTCGTAATAGCGCGGGTAGCGGATGGCTTCCGCGACCGACAGCGTGCCGAGATCGTCCGGGCGGTCGGCGCAGGCGGCGACGAACATCCCCATGCGCGCATCCGCCATCCGTCCGACCGCGGCCCACATCCGGTCCTGCATGTGGCGGTTGAGCCAGAGCATCGGGCGCAGTTCGGGCAGCGTCTCGATCAGCGTGCGCGCTGCCTCGGGGTCGGTGATCGCGGCGCCGCCGGCGGCGACATACTGGGCGCGGAGCGTCCGCAGCATGGGGCCTGCGAAGCGGCGCTTCAGCGCGATCTGTCCGGCGATCTCCGGAATCTCCTCCGGCCGCCAGGCGGCGATCTCCTCGATGGTGGGCAGTGCCGCCAGGGTCTCGGACACTTGCGCGAACTCCTGCGCTGTGGGAGCGAGTCGTCCGGACATGTGTGGGATGCGCGATGGCGGGTCAAGCGCCGGCAGGGTGGCGGCTGTGGGCGACGGTCGGCGTGGCGGACGTCGCGGCGGCCACCTCGGCCTATGCCGGCCTGGGCTTCCTGCCTGGCTGGCGCGGCAGGGTGCCGGAGGCGGCGGCGCGGCGGTGGCGCGCGCCTGCCAGCGCAGGCCGCGAGGCGGCGGTGCTGGCCTCACCAGGGCAGGGCGGCGGCGTGCGGCTGGTGGAGACGCCGAGCGCCCCTGCGCCGCCGCTCGCGACCCTCGGCTGGGCGGCGATGGAACTCGCGTCGAACGATCTTGACGCCATGAGGCAGCGGCTGGCCGCGCAAGGCTTCCGCCTGCTGCACGGGCCGGCGCCGCTCGGCAGCAACCCGGCGATCCGCGCGCTGCAGGCCACGGGGCCGGCGGGCGAGGCGATCTACATCGCCGACCTCTCGCACTATGCCGGGGCCTTCGAGCTGCTTCGCCCGGCGCGGGCGCTCGAGGGCATGTTCATCGCCGTGCTCGCCGCGCCCGATCTGCCGGCGGCGCGGGCGGTCCATGTCGCTACCCTCGGCGCGGAAACCCGGTCGGACTCCCGCGTTCCGGTGCCGGCGATCAACCTCGCGCGCGGGCTGCCGGAGGGGACCATGCACCGCATCAGCACGAGCCAGCTCCCCGGCGGCTGCGCGATCGAGGTGGACGAGGCGGCGCTGCCCCCGCGCGCGGCAGCACAGGGCGAGCTGCCGGCGGGCATCGCCATCGTCACCCTCGCGCGCGGCCTGCCGCTGCTCCACACCCCCGCACGCTGCCTCGCCGGCGCGGCAGGCGAAGCGATCGAGATCGCCCAAGCCGCATGACCGCCCTGCTGAAGCCGCTGCTGCACCGCGCCGCCGAACTCGCCGCGCTGCTGTTCGGCATCACCACGCTGCTGTTCTTCCTGCTGCGCCTCTCCGGCGACCCGGCCAGCATCATCGCCGGCGAGCAGGCGACGCCCGAGCTGCTGGCCGAGATCCGCGCCGCCTATGGCTTCGACCGGCCGGTATGGGTGCAATACCTGCTCTACATGGGGTCGGTCCTGCGGCTCGAGTTCGGCCGCTCCATCGCCAACGATCTGCCGGCGCTGCTGATGGTGACGGAGCGGCTCGGGCCGACGCTGCTGCTCGCCCTGCTCGCGCTGCTGATGACCCTGCTGCTGGCCGTGCCGCTTGGCGCCTGGCTCGGCATGCGGCCCGACGCGCCCGCGCGCCGCGCGGTGTCGGGCGCGGTGTTCATCGCGCAAGGGATTCCCGGTTACGTGGTAGGCCTGCTGCTGATCCAGCTCTTCGCCGTGCAGCTCGGCTGGCTGCCCTCGATCGGCGCCGAGGATCCGCGCGCCTGGATCCTGCCCTCGGCGACGCTGGCCGCCTTCCTCGCGCCGAAGCTGACGCGGGTGCTCGCCGCCAATGTCGCGGAGGCGCTGCGCGAGGACCACATCCGCACCGCCCGCGCGCATGGCGCGCCGCCGCTTGTCATCCTGCTGCGCCACGCGCTGCCGAACGCCCTGCTCGGCGCCACCGCGCTGGTCGGCACGCAGTTCGCGTTCCTGATCTCGGGCGCGCTGACGACGGAGGTGATCTTCGCTTGGCCAGGCCTCGGGCAGCTGCTGGTGGCCTCGGTGCAGGTGCTCGATTTCCCGGTGGTTCAGGCGGCGGTGTTCGTGATCGCGGTGCTGGTGTTCGCGGTGAACGGCGTGACGGATGTGCTGTTCCGGCTGATCGACCCGCGGCTGAG
>Ga0272446_1001725_pt1 | contig 31236 bp, 25 predicted proteins | sample YNPCB0061_FD_194587 | JGI IMG/M metagenome (GOLD analysis project Ga0272446, IMG submission 194587) | Hot spring microbial mat communities from Yellowstone National Park, WY, United States - YNP-CB-006-1 | ecosystem: Environmental > Aquatic > Thermal springs > Hot (42-90C) > Sediment | place...
CCACGAGCGGTTGATGGAGTTGGCCGCGTACTACGAGTCCCGCGGCGAATTGCGACAAGCCCGCTATATCTGCGAGCAATTGACCTAATCGCGGGCGGACGAGTTAATCATCCACCCGGGGCGTCTCGGTCGGATCGGGCACCTCCCAACGCTGCATCATCCGCTCGATGACCGACACCGGCACTAGCCGGCGGTGCTAGCACTGGCACTAGCCGGCGGTGCTGGCACCGGCACTGGCACCGACTAGCGGCACTCCCGAACAAACGATGCGTACCCGGGCGACAAGCTCAGTATCCAACCAACCCCACCGCAGACCCATTCTCGGCTTCGTGCCGGTGCGATTCGCCCGGCGAGCAGGGCTTTTTGCCCGATGGGTTCGTCAACCTTCTGGAGTCCCAGAACCACATCGGCTCGACCGCGACCGCTAACCGAAACGCGCGTCGGTGCTGGCAAACCGCCGTCGTGGTCGGGGTGATCTTGGGCGTGACTGTGCTATGCTTGATTGTCGCGGCACTATATTGAACCGCAACCCTGAGTGCTTGTTGGTGTCTTCGATTGCGATAGCTTCGTTTGCCTTCGATTCGTTTGCCTTGGAACCGATCTCGAAAGGAACCGATCATGCCTTGGATCAAGGCCATCGACCTGTGCGACTTGCCCGATGGTAGCAGTAAGCCGGTGCGCATCGGTACGCGCTGGCTGGCGGTGTTCGCGGTGCAGGGCGAGTATTTTGCCATTGATAACGAATGCCCCCACCGCGGTGCCCCGCTGTGGGAAGGTCAACTGCAAGGAACGACGGTGATTTGCCCCTGGCACCCCGGGCGTTTCGACCTGCGAACCGGCCAGCCGTTGTCCCCGCCCCCCAAGCGCCCGATTGCCTGCTATCCGGTGCGGGTCCAGGGCGACGCTCTGTACGTCGAGGTGCCCGCCGAGGAATTGCCTGCGGAGGGGGGCACCGCGTGAGCGTGTCCACTGACTCACCCCCGGCATCCCCCCGCTCCTGGCGGCATACCGTCAGCGCGCTGGCGCTGGTCGGTATCCTGTTGGCCCAGATCGTGCCGCCGACGGTGCAGCTACTCAAGCCCAAACCGCAACGCTTCGGCTGGCAGATGTTCAGCGCGTTCAACCCGATCCCCCGATACGAGCTGATTATGCCCGACGGGCAGATCGTGCCGGTGGACCTCCACCAGCACGTCGGCGCGTGGCGCAACGAGGCCGACTATGCCCGCTACCTGCCCGCCCACTTGCAGCGGGTCTATCCGCAAGCACGCGGTATTCGCGTGCGCTGGCCCGACCGGCCCGAAGTGGAGGTGATTCCGTGCAACCCCTCGCCGCCCTGACCGGCTACTGCTCACGCCAGGATTCGGCCGCACCGCTGGCCGTCGTGCGGGCGATAGTCGGGCTGGATATTGCCCTGTGCGCCGCCGACTGCTGGTTCATCGTCCGGCAATTCTACCAGCCCGATCGACTGCGCGTGCCGTTCGACTGGGGGGGCACGCTGCCCCTGCCCGAGGCGTTGGCAGTGCCGTTTGTCGCCGTCCTGGCTGGGCTGGGCTTGTTGCTCGCTGTCGGCATCGCCACTCGCCCGGTCGGTCTGCTCGCCAGCGTGATGATGTTCTACTTTCTGCTGATGGACCAGCAAACCTACAGCAACCACCTGTATCTGCTGGCGATTGAAGCGGGGCTGATCGGCTTAGCCTGGCTTGGCCCGGTCGGCCCCGCCGGGCAATTGCGGGTGGCCCGCTGGCCGGTGACGTTGCTCAAGGTGCAAATCAGCGTGGTCTATTTCTTCGCGGCCGTCTCCAAGCTGACGCCGGCCTTCTTGAGCGGCAGCGTGCTGGCGGAGGTCTGGGCGAGCGATGGGCTAGTCCGCGTGCCCGCCGACTGGCAAACGCCCGCAGTGCTGCAATCGGCAGCCTGGGCGACGGTGGCCACGGAATTGTTCCTGGCCTTCGCCCTGTGGTCGCGGCGGTGGCGGGGGGTGGCGGCGGTGCTGGGTCCCGCGTTTCACCTGGGCACACTACTGCTCGTGCCCGCGCCGCTGGCCCTGGGGGTGATGATCTTCGCTATCGCCACGCTGGCACCATACGGGCTGTTCTTCGTGGATGATTCGCCCGCCGCCGATTCCGCGTCCGCCGCCCCGACTGCCGCTGCCGCTGCGAACCCTAGCCCCGCCAGCCCCACACACGACGCCGCGACCGACTCCTAGCCCCGGCGCGTGGGGAGCGGTCCTTAGCCTTAGCGGCGAGCGGCAGCCTATAGCGCTGGACCTGCGCTGCCGGTAGCTCAGAAGGCGGCGGCGAGGAACAGCTTCACCAAGTTAGCCTGGCCGCGTTGCAGCCCCTTGTACTCGGTGGACCAGTAGTAATAGTCCGCGCCGAAGGTCACGCCGTTGCCTACCGGAAAGCGGTTGCCCACCCAGCCGACGTAGTTAAGCGTGCGGCCCTGCTCCGGGACGGTACTGTTGGTCGGGTTGTCGAACGAGCCGCCGACCGCCAGGACATACCACGGCACCGGGTTGTAAACCAGCTCCGCCCATGCCCCATACGTCTCGATGGTCACACCCGTGACGGGGTTGATGCCCTGGGCAATGCCGCCGCGAAAGTCGTCGAGGTTGCGTCCGTAGAACGCCTCGCCGTGGATCACCAGATGTTGGGTGATGGGGAAGCGGAGGTCCACGCCGATGCCGCGCGAGCGGAACTCGTTGCGCCCGGCGATAGCCTGGTTGACCTGGTCGATGGCCAGCATCCCCCAGATGCCGGCGAAGACGGGCTGGTTGGGCAGGCCGGTCGGCAGGATCACGCCCAGGCGCGCCTGGTAGGCGGGGATGCCCGAGTTCTCCTGGTCGCGCAGGCCGTCGCCGTCCAAATCCTGGCTGTTGATCGCATCGCCTAGGACGATGGCGTTTTGCACCTGTAAAATACGCTCGTTGCCCAGGTCGTGGTCCACCAAAAACTTCACGCACGGTCGCCGGTCGCCGGTGTTACCGGCGTTGAAGAAGTAGGTGTTGTCGTTGACCAACGGCAATAGCGGCCCGGCGATGTCCCAGTCTTGCCCGGCGACGAGCGTGAACGGCCCATGCTTGATCGCCAGATAGGCCAGGCGGAGGCGGAGCAATTCGCGCGACTCCGAACCACCGGGGTTGAGCGTCAAAAAGTCCGTCTCGACCCGGCCACTGACCGTAGCATTATCCAACAGCGCGATCGCCGGGCCAAAATACTCCAGTCCCACCCGCGTCAGCCGGGGCGTGAGCATGTAGTTCACGTCCTGCTGCCGGGGCGGGACTTGAGCCGGGCCGACCCGGTTGCGGGGGTCAGGCGAGATGACGAAGAAGGGGTTGTCGATCTCCTGGTTGAACCGCTGCGTCGCCGTGTCGTAGTCCACCCGGAAAAAGCCATACGGCTGGACGATCCCGCCTTTCCGCAGCCGCACGCTCAACGCATCCCGCAGCACCCGGTTGACATCCTCGAACGACTCGACGCGCGGCAGGTCGGCAACCGACCGAGCAAACCCGCCCATGCCATAGCCCGGCGGCAGGGCCGGGAACGGCGGCGGGGTTTCCGGGCGCTTCGGTTCTTCCGTCTTGGCAGGCGTCGCAGCCGCTGCAGGATTCGGCGCAATCGCCGGCGTTCCCGCTGGCTGCGGGCTGGCGGCGGCAGCTGGTTGCGTGGACAGCCCAGACGCCACGTCCGCCAGGATAGCGGCCGGTGGCAGGGGGGTGGCCGGTAAGCTGCAAGATTCGGGCAGACCACTGGGCCAATCAGGGCCGAGGAATTGCGCGTGGGCGTTGGTCGCCGCCAGCAGCGTCATCAGCCAAACGCCAAGCGAACGCATCAAACCCACCCTCCCCCCATGAGTGTGATTGATCCCGCGCGACGTGAGATAACGATTGTTGCAGTTGTTGTCAACCAGATCAATCAATCGCTAACGGGCTGTTCCGTGGTCGAGGCACTCGCCGACTCAGCCCCGTTAGCCAAGCAGCAACGGTTCAGCGCGGGCAGGTCGATCTGCTGGGGCGAGACGGCAAAGTTTACCCGCTCTGCTCGCGGCACGCGGGCCATTGCCCCGCTCTCACCCTGGCAAAGTCGGCCTGAGTTGCTACGATAACCGGGCACCTGTCGAACGTGTTTCTGTCGAACGGGCAGCTAAGCATCGACGGCCAACACACTGAGCGACCATTGCGTACACGGAACGGGAGAGCCGGTCATGATCCGAGCGACCTTGACGCTGACCACGACTCTGACCACATTGCTGGGGCTGATGGGTCTGGTGGTTCTGGCGGATCGGCCCGATCAACCGATCACGCTGGCCGACGGCAAGGCTACGACCGACGGCAACGCCACGACCGACGGCAAGGCCACGACCGACGGCGACGCCGCGACCGACGGCAACGCCGCGACCATCGAGCGACTGATTGCCCAACTGGGCCACCCGCACTATCGCCTCCGCCAGCAGGCCAGCCAGCGTCTGGAGGCACTGGGGTCACTGGCGCTGCCCGCCCTGACCCAAGCCTGCCAGCACGCCAACCAGGAAATCGCCCACCGCGCTGCCAATCTGGTTACGACCATTCGACATCGCATCGAGCAACAAGCACTGCTCAAGCCGTGTTTGGTGCATTTGCAATTGCACAACGCCACGCTCGATGAGGCGATCCGCGAATTGGCCCGGCAATCGGGCTATCGCATCGCCCTGGACGAGGGCGCGGCCAAGCAGTTGGCCCAGCGCCCGATCACGCTCGACACCGGCCAGGTGTCGTTCTGGGAGGCGGTGGACCGCTTGGCCCGGCATACTCAATTGATCGAGATGGTGCAGGTGCAGCCGTGGAACCTCGACGCTGCGGCGGGTCGGGGCGAGCAGAACGGGCCAGCCGCCGGCGGCGTGGTGATCGTCGTCAACGGCCAGGTCCAAGTTCTGCAACGGCCCGTCCTGCCGGTCCCACTGCCGGGCCAGCAGCCCAAGCTCGGCCAACCCGCGCCGGCAGCCGCGAAAGCCGACGTGATCTTCGGGGTGGGCAAGCGCCCCGAATTGCCGACGGACTATGTGGGCAGTGTCCGCGTGCAGGCTATCCCGCTGGGCTACGAGCCGCCCCGCCAACCTGGCCAGAGCGGCAGCCGCCAACCGATCATCGGCCCCGAGGGCTTGTCGCTGTTTCTGCATCTGGCGCTCGAGCCGCGCCTCCGCTGGCACTCGTTGACCAGCCTCATCATCACGCGGGCAGTGGACAACCACGGGCAAGCCCTCCAGCCGCTCGCCGCAGCGGTTCCGCCCGCGTCCGCGTCGCCGCCCCCGCCCCCGCCGGGCGGGATCGTGCCGCGTGACCCGCCGCCCAATCGAATCGCTCATCCCCCAACCCCCGTTGGTGAGGTGCGCGTGGCGTTGGCGCACGGCACGAAACGCTCGCAAATCCTGCGTGAACTCAACGGCATCGCCATGCTGCAAGTGCGTACCGCTCCCGAAGCGCTGGCGACGGTGGAGGATATTCTCGACGAGCAAGCCGGCCGGCGGCGGGTGGTCGGGGCGGGCGGCGTGGCCTTGCAGGTCAACGGGGTCGAAAAGCTGGAGACGGGCTGCCGGGTACAGATCAATCTGGAGCTGCCCGCAACGGTTCTTGTCGAACCCGACCCAGCCAATTCGATTGGCTCACACGGTATCATGCTGCTCGACACCCACGGCCAGCCCATCCGCCCCGGCGGCATCTTCCGCCAGCAAGCTCGGCAGGTCAACGGCGTCAACATCTTCAGCTTCGAGATGCGCTTCCACTACTTCGCCGAGGCACCGCAAGTGCCCAAGACGCTGCAGGTGCGTGGCAGCCGCCTGCTGCCGCTGGATATGCCCTTCAGCCTGCGCGACATCCGCGTAGACTGAGAGGGGGCCGCCGAGAGGGACTATTGGTGAAGACCCTGGCCGTCTGCTTCCCGTTCGATCTGTTCGGCAACGCCGGCACGGGGGCGGGTGCCCAACTGCTCGCGGATGCGCTGCGCGAAATGCTCGCCGATAACCGCCGCGAGACGCAACCGACCCGCGCGCAAGCCTACACCGGGCAAGTCCGGCTACGCGAAATCAGCTTCGAGACACTCGAGCAGGTGCAGACCTGGCAGGCGACGGCCCGGCGGCTGGTGCAACAAGCCTGGGCACGCGGCGAGTTTCTCGTCTGGCTGGCGGGCAATCACCTGGGTGTCTTGCCGCTCTATGAGCATCTGGCGACTCAGCCGGACAGCTTGGCCGTGCAGTTGGACGCGCACCTGGACATCTTCAATCTGGCCGACTGCACCGAGTCGCTCTCGCACGGCAATTTCCTCCGCCACGCCCGCTCCCTGCCCCGCATCATCAACCTCGCTCACCGCGACCTCTTCTTGCTCCCCGCCGCCATCGACCAATACTACGCCCAGGCCGTGCCCATCGAGGCGTATCTGGCCGAGCCAGAAGCCGTGCTGGGGCGGTTGCGGCAGAGCGTGCGGGCGGCCAGTGGCGGCGTGCTGCTGGACATCGACTGCGATGTCTTCGACCCGGCCTACTTCCCGGCCGTCGGCCACCCGCAGCCCTTCGGCCTGACCCCGCAGCAGTTACTGCGCGTCGTCGCGGCGGTCGCCGGGCCTAACCTGCGGGCGCTGGCCATCTCGGAGTTTTTGCCCGCTGCGGATATGCGCGATCAGAGCCTGCGCACGCTGGTATGGTTGATCGAGTGGTTACTGCTGCGCCGCTACGAGTCCAAGCCGCTCGGCCCTACCCCGTGACTGGCCAACCCCACCAGCCCCAGAGTCAGACGGAACGGCCAACGGCCAACGCGGTGCATCAAACAGAAGCGCATCGGATGGAACGGCCAACGCGGTGCATCAAACAGAAGCGCATCGGACGGAACGGCCAACGCCGCGTATCTAGTGCAAGGCCGGGCGGCGAGCAGGGCAGGGAGCAGGGCGGCGGGCGGTGAACGGTGAGCAGGTGGGCACGCTGGGCTAGAGCCGCCAGTCGATCGCGGGCTTGCCCCATCGACGCAGTGCCGCGTTGACCCGCGAGAACGGCTTACTGCCGAAAAAGCCCCTGGCCGCCGACAGGGGCGAGGGGTGGGCCGACTTGATGACGACGTGCCGCGTGGGGTCGATGAGCTTTTCCTTCGCCTGCGCCGGTGCCCCCCACAACACGAACACCAGCCCATCGGGCCGATCCGAGAGCTTGCGGATGACACAATCGGTGAAACGCTCCCAGCCTCGCCCCCGGTGCGACAGCGGCTGATGCGCCCGCACCGTCAGCAGCGTGTTGAGCAGGAACACGCCCTGCCGCGCCCACGCCTCTAGGTTGCCGTGCGTCGGCCGCGGGCAGCCCACGTCGTTAGCCAACTCGCTGAAGATGTTGACCAGCGACTTGGGCGGCTTGATCCCACGGCGCACCGAGAAGCATAGCCCGTGGGCCTGGCCCACGTCGTGGTAGGGGTCTTGACCCAGGATGACGACCCGCACCTCTTCGTAGGGCGTCAGTTGGAAGGCGGTCCAGACTTCGTCGGCGGGCGGGAAGACTTGGTGCGCCGCCCGCTCGGCGGCGACGAAGGCGGCTAGTTGCTGGAAGTAGTCGGCCGTCAACTCCGCGTGCAGCACTTGCCGCCAACTGAGCGGGAAATCGTCCGGGATCATCGCGGTTGCTCGCGGCGGGCCAGCACGTCGGCGATGGTAGCCAGCAGTTGCTGGATGGTGAACGGCTTGGGCAGGATCAGGTCACCGGACTTGGCCAACTCAGTCTGCGTCACGTCGGTGCCGGTGATGATGACCACCGGCAACCCCGGCTTGATCCGACGCAGCGTGTGGATGACCGCTTGGCCGTCCATGCCGGGTAGCATCAGATCGACCAGGGCCAAGGCGACCGCCTCGCGCGCCGGCGTCAGGCGGGCTATCGCTTCGGCCCCGTCCTGGGCGAGCAAGACGCGATAGCCCGCTTGCTCCAGGCTCACCCGGATCAGATTGCGGATGACTGTCTCGTCATCGACGACCAGGATCGTTTCCTGGTTGCCCTGGATGCGTGGCGGGGTCGGTCGCGCGTCGTCGGTAGCCTGGGCAATGCTGGGTAGGTAAATGCGAAACTGCGTGCCGTGCCCAAGCTCGCTGCGGACTTCGATCAGACCGCCATGTGCTGCGGTGATCTCGCGCACACTGGCCAAGCCTAGCCCTGTGCCCTGACCGGGTGGTTTGGTGGTGAAGTAGGGATCGAAGATGCGGTCGAGGTTCTCCGGCGGAATGCCGCTGCCGGTGTCGGTGACGGCCAGGCAGACGCATGGCCCCGGCCAGGGCTGGTCGTCGCCAATCCCCTTGGGCCGCACCGGCTGGTTGGTCACGGTCAACGCCAGCGTTCCGCCGTTGGGCATGGCATCGCGGGCGTTGACGCAGAGGTTCAGCAGCAGTTGGTGAAGCTGCGTGGCATCGCCGCGGATCGCCCACAAGCCTTCGTCGATGTGCGTGCTGAGGCGGATATTCTTGGGCAGCACTCGAGCCAGCAGCCGATGCAATTCGCGCACGACCGGGGCCAGCGAGATGGTCTGCAATTCGGCTGTCTCTGCCCCCCGAGCGAAGGCCAAGATTTGCCGAACCATGTCAATCGTGCGGTCCACGCTGTCGCGCAGCGTCCGCAGCATCTCCGCCTGCTCTTCCAGCGAGTCGAGGCTTTCGACCAACTCGACCCCCAGTCGGATCGGCGTCAGCAGATTGTTCAAGTCGTGGGCGATGCCACTGGCCAATGCCCCCAGACTTTCCAGCCGCTGCGTCCTGACCAGTTGCTGTTCGAGTTGCTTGTGCCGCGTCAGGTCGGTGTTGACCAGCAACAAGCCTTTCGCCTTGGTCACGGGGTTGACCAATAGCTGGTGCGTGGTGCGTACCCACCGTTGCTGCCCGGTGGCAGTGGTCTGCTCGACCGTCCCCGACCACCGGCCGACGCGAAGCATATCGACGGCCCGTTGGGCCGCCAAGTCGTCCGGCAGCTTGTCGATGAGGCTGTTGATGTGCCGACCGACCGCACTACCAGCCGGCCAGCCGTACAACGCCTCGGCTGCCCGATTGCAGAATTGCACGATGCCTACCGGGTCCGTAACGATGATCGCGTCGTTGCACAGATCGAGAATCTGGCGGCTTAGTTCGGGCAAAAACGGTGATGGTGCCGCGTTGGGAGCGGGACTGCTGGCGGCGACAGGGGACGGCAATCTCAGGTCGTAGACAGTCGGTATACTCTCACTGTCATCCGAAGGCGGATCCTTCGATGCAGGGTAGCCGGACGGGTGCTGGTTAGGGGAGACCATAAACAATCGTTTCCGTTTGCTCGGAGGAAGCCTGGTCAGCTTCGGTAACCCTTTGGATGGGTGCTGTGCCAGCGCCAAGCACTACTAACAACCGCTTGCAGGTCGTTGTAGCGAGGTCGCCAACCCAGCTCACGCGTAATCCGTTCACACGACGCCACCAAAACCGGCGGATCTCCTGGTCGGCGCTTGCACTCCCGCACGGCGACGGAACAGCCGCTCACCGACTCGACCGCCTGAATCACTTCGCGCACGCTGTAACCTTTACCCATTCCTAGATTGTAAGCCAAGACTCGCCCGCTTTCTAGGTGAAGCATCGCCAAAGCGTGGGCGCTGGCCAAATCCTCAACGTGGACATAATCCCGCACGCACGTCCCATCGGGCGTGGGGTAGTCGGTGCCGAATAGCTCGACGACCGGGCGTTGCCCCAGGGCCTGCTGGATCACCAGCGGAATCAGGTGCGTCTCCGGGTCGTGCGCTTCGCCGATAGTGCCGTCGGCCGCCGCCCCGGCCGCGTTGAAATAGCGCAGGATGGCCACGCCCCAGCCATAGCTGGCGGCATAGTCGCGCAGAATCCATTCGACCGCCAGCTTGCTGCGCCCGTAGGGGTTGATCGGCTGTTGCGGGCAGTCTTCCGTGATGGGCAGTTGCTCCGGGATGCCGTAGGTGGCGCAGGTGCTGGAGAAGACCAACCGATGCACGCCCGCGCGGCGCATCGCTTCGAGCAAGTTGAGCGTGCAGACGAGGTTGGTCTGGTAATACTCCGCTGGCTGCTGAACCGACTCGCCGACATACGCCTTGGCGGCGAAGTGCATGACCACCTCGGGCCGAAAGCGAGCCAAGAGGGCATCGAGGGTCGGGGTGTCGGCCAGGTCGCCCACGACCAGCACGTCGGGCGGCACGGCCTGGGCGTGCCCGCGCGAGAGGTTGTCGTAGACGCAGACGCGGTGCCCTTGCTGGAGCAGGTAACGGGTGGTATGACTGCCGACATAGCCGGCCCCGCCGGTGACCAGAACCTGCATCGCGACTCCTACTCACGCCCGGAGGCTGACTTACCCCACCGCACCGCGGCCTTCCCATCAGTTGGTGATGCCCTTGGTGATGCCCATGAACACATCTTCGAGGTCAATCTGTTCTTGGTTGAGCTTGCGCAGCTTCAGGCCGTTTTGCACGATGATGTTGGCGATGAAGCTGCCATCGGTCACCCCATCCTTGAGCGTGACGCAGAGGATTTCGCCGCTGTCGATTTTGCGGAGTTCGTCGAACTCCTCGGCATCACGCTTCTCGACCCGCTCGACTCGCTCGTCCCGGGCGAGTAGATCCATCGCCTGGTTGATCTCGTTTTCGCCGACCTGCACGTCGTAGATCAACTGCTTGCGGACCTGGCGAATCGCCGTGGCCACGTCCCCGTCGAAGAGCAACTTGCCGCGTTCGATAATGCCGATTTTGTTGCAGATGTCGGCCAACTCGGGCAAGATGTGGCTGGAGACGAGGATGGTCTTGCCCATCTTGCGTAGCTCTTTGAGTAGCGCCCGCATCTCGATGCGCGCGCGGGGGTCCAGGCCAGAGGCCGGCTCGTCCAGCAGCAGCACCTGCGGTTCGTGCAGCAGCACGCGGGCCAACCCCAGCCGCTGCGTCATGCCACGCGACAGACTGGTGACCAACGCATCGCGCTTGTACCCCAGCTCGACCAACTCCAGCACCTGATCGCATTTCTTGCGTCGCTCCGGTCCCTTGATCCGGTAGGCGGCGGCGAAGAACTCGAGGTACTCGATGACCTTCATGTCGTCGTAGACCCCGAAGAAGTCGGGCATGTAGCCGATGACGCGGCGAATCTCCTTCGCCCCGTTGTAGATCGAGTAGCCGCAGACGGTCGCCTCGCCCCAGGTCGGATTGAGCAAGGTGGCCAGGATGCGCATGGTCGTGGTCTTGCCCGCCCCGTTGGGGCCGATAAACCCGTAGACATCGCCCCGTTCGAGTTTGAGCGTCAGCCGATTCAGGGCATACAGATCGCCGTACATTTTGGTCAGATCGCGTGTTTCGATCATGGCGTAGGCTCATCACTCCTTGGGGGTATTGAGGTTGGTTGGTTGGCTGGGGCGAATCGGCAGATAGACCCGGACGTAGGTTTCCTGGCGGAGCATGCCGACCAATTCGGGCGGTTGGGTGTTGCCGGAGGAGGGCAGACTGCCTAGCCAGAGCCGACTCGCGGTGCTGGGGTCGGCGGCAATCTCGCTAGCCGCTCCGCTGCGAAGCTCGGTCTTGGCGACGAGGATTGCTTCGTGCATGTTGTCAGGCTGTAGCCGTCGGCTCTGATCGTACTCGCGCAAGCCGGCGAAGGTCGCCCCCGGGTCTGGCTCGTTGGGCGAGAGTTGCGAGAACACCGCCGGCCACAGGGAGGTCAGTTGTCGCCCGCTGAACTGGTTCATCGACCCGAAGCGTCCGGTTGGGCCGGGGCTGGTCGTTTGGTCACCGGCACTCCAGTTTTCCATCGGGACGACCGAGCCAGTCGTCACCGGCGTGCCCACCGCCCCCGGCAGCAGTTCACCGTTGCCCAGCTTGTACGCCTTGCCCGCAAAGAGGATGTGGGCATCGACCAGCTTGATCGGGAGGTTGCTCTTGATCGTGCCGGTAATCTCGCGGGGATCGCCCGGCGGATGCCGCAGCGTCGATTCGATGACCCCGTCGGCCGCCGTCCCTTCCCAGTTGGCCACAAAGCTCTTGGTAGACCAAACTTGGATCGGCACCCCGACCAGTCCGCTCGCCGAGTCGGCGTAGGCGTAGCTGCGGCTGAAGATCGAGGCCTTGCGGTTGGTTTGCGTGCGCCCCAGCCAACTGACCACCGTCGAGCCGGGCCGTTCGTCCGCCGGCGCTTTGGCCCACGCCGGCGCGGCATCCACGCCGATGGTGTAATTCTGAATGCGTGGGCTGAAAATAGTGAACCAGCTTGTGCCGTAGACCCGGTTGGTGCTACTGTCAATCTCGACGAGGTCGATTTTGTTGATCCGCAGATCGTTGCCCTTGATCGCATACGCGGTGAAGTAGGCCGCCACCGAGACAATCAACACCACGCTGGGGAAGGTGATCCAGGTTAGCTCCATGCGCTTGAAGACCTTCTTGAGCAGCAGATAATCCAGCGGGCCAACGACGATGATGTAGATGAGGATGAACAGCGCCACCCAACCGAACGAGACCACCGGAATGCCATCGAATGCCTCCAGCCGGTTTTGCAACGCGCCGAGCATGCCCTCGCGGCCGTCGTAGCGAAAGCCCCCGAATTGCCCACCGGCGGGTGGTTGCGTCCCACCTGGCCGCTGCATCATGCCTGCCTCGCGCAACAAGCGCTGCCAAAACGAGGGAGCATCGCGCGACCAGTCCGGCCCAGACAAGGCGGGATCGGTCAAGTCAAAGCCCACCAGCGTCACCCGGCCCAGGCCGTAGCTGGCTTGCACGCACACCGGCCGATTCACTTGGTCGATCCGCCCCTGCATGACGGTGCGAAAACTTCGGTTGGGGATAGGCTGGAACGACACGACCGGTATCTCGGCCTTCTCGCCCAACGCCACCAACGGCCGCAACTGCTCCAGCCCCCGGCTGGCCCACGATAGCCCGATTTCGCGGGTCGTCTGCTCCGTGCCCAACTCGACCGGCAACGCTAGCGACAGAGTCTTGGTCCCGGCCACTGACGCGGCGTTGCGACCGACGCTCACCACCAACAACCCGCCGCGCCGCACCCATTCCAGTAGCGCGTCGAGCCGCCCCGATTGGTCGTTCTGCAAGTCGGTCAAGAAGTCTTTGTTGCTGGTTGATAGCAACACCACATCGACGGTCTTGTAGCCGAACCATTGCGTGGGCATATCCTTCACGGCCGATAGGTGGGTTGCGCTTGTCTCCGGCAGCACTGGCTGATCCTTCGATTGCCGGTCTACCGTGCCGGGGGGCAACTCACGGGTCAACGCCCGCAGGTTGGGCAAGGGGGAGCCGAGCGTCAGCAGCACAAACTGGGACGAACTCAGGCCGAACAGTTCGCTCGAAAACGTCGCCAACACCTCCCGCCCCGCGTTCAAGCGAAGCGAAAGCCTGGCAATGTCCGAACCTGGCCGTTGATACGCGATGACCGTTCGCATCTCGCCCGGCTGCATCGCCGGGAAGGGCACGGTGTAAGTCGTGTCCAGGTCGTCCGCGTCGGCCGCTGCCACACTCAGCGTGGCGTTGTTGCCGATGGGCACTTGCGAGGAGATCGAAACGTAAACCGGCGACCACGACCCCGCCCGGAACAGGTGCGTGCCCGACTCATCAGGCTGCGACTTGCTCGGGCCACTCGGAAAGCCAACCACCACCGACTCGAATTTGATCTTCTCGCGGGGTTGCGGCTTGGCTTGGCCTGCTTCGTCTTGAGCGAGGGCCAACGCTCCCTGGCCAAGCCAGCATGCCGCGGCACACAGCCAACAAATCCCGACGCGCACCGACGCTTGATGAACTCGCATAAGTTTGACTCACGGTTTGGCGGACGGTTGACAACTACAGGGGATTTTATGACATTCGGGGCATCCTTGTCCGTATTTTTTTCGCACGGCCTCTTCCAGACTGATATTGGCGATGTTAGCCAAGGTCGCCAGCCAAGCCAACACGTCGGCGAACTCCAACAGCCTCTCTTCAGCCGAACCGCCACGCAAGGCTGCCGACAACTCGCCGACCTCTTCCATGAACCACATGAAGGTGCCCTCTAGCCCCCGTTTGGCGTCCTTGGCCCCAAAAGTAGTCTTGATAAACTCCTGAAACTCACCCAAGGTCATTGGCCGGCCCACCTCCCGCACGACTAAGGCTGGCCCAGGCGTTTCGCCAGACGCTGGGCCTCTGCCTCCTTGCCCACACCCCGCAACGCTTCGAGCAGCATCCGTTGCACCGCCCCATCCATGACATCAATTTGCAGCGCCTCCCGGGCGCTGGCCAGAGCTTCAGCGTGTCGCTTCGCATCCAGCAACAAGCGCGTCAACTGCTTGCGAGTCTGCAAATCGTCGGGGTCCAAAGGAGTGAGCTTCTGCAAAGCGGCAATCTGCCCAGCGGTTTGGCCGGCGCGGGCGTGGGCCTTGGCCGCCTCCTGCCACCAGCGCGGCTCGCCGGGCTGCAACTTCCCGCCCAGCTCGAACCGCTCGGCTGCCCGCGCAAACTCGCCGCGCTCGAAGTACGCCTGACCCAGGATCAGCAACCCTTGCGGCTGCGGGGCTTTCAGATTCAGCGCCTCCTCCAGCAACTTCACCGCACTGGCCGAATCCCCCGCCGCCAGCAGCAACCGCGCCTTGACTGCCGAAGCGAGCGGGTGACGTTGGCGTTGACTCAGCACCTCGGCCGCCAGCCGCCGGGCTTCCTCGCGGCGATTTCGCTCGGCATACTGCCAAGCAAGCTGGGCGGTGTTATCGAGATCATCGGGGTTCTCATCATAAATCTGCAACAGCCGAGCAAAGTTCATCTCCCGGGCCTGACCGCTAGTCTGGTCGATCTGTTTAACAACTAGCTCCACATAGGCTTGATAATCACGCTCGAACTCATCGACTTTAACCTGGCATAAATCCTCAATGACATCACGGGTTGTTTGACCGCGACCAAACGCATCAAGCATCTTGGGGATTAAATCCTCGCCGTAGGTTGTCGCGAGGTATTCAATGTACAAATGGCTCTGGCAATAAGCCAACTGCCACTCCTGGGGAGTACGCGGACGGATAAAGGCCAGGTTAATCGAGTCTAAAGTGAGCAATTGGCTCGCGTTAAAGCGGTCTGCCAAGATTTTATTCCACGCCGGCGGTCGCGCGAATCCCTCCGCCCGCACGGCCAAGCCCTCGGTGAACCAGTGCGGCACGAGCATGTTCGTCTGTTCGAGGTTGAAGAAGTGCGTCAGCTCGTGCCGGATCACTCGGCCCCAGTTGAACTTCGGTCGCCCCGGCTCCTGCGGCGACACCAGCGCGATGACTCGCCCCGTACACGCGCCGATGGTGTGCAAGTCGGGCAAGCCCACGACCCGCCCGCTGAACATATCGTGGTTATTGAAAAGTTCGACGGTCAATCGCTGCTGGGGTTCAAATCGGTATTGCCGACTAAACTCGTCGAAAAGTTCATCGAGATAATCGGCAAGGATTGGTCCTAAAATCGCATCAGTCTTGGGATGATACCGGAGGATAAACCGCTTCGTTTCGATGGTGTGATACCCTGCTAAATGCCGAAGCACTTTTAACGAGTTGGCCACGCGCACATTGAATTGGTCCTTCTCAAATGCGGCCTCCAGCAACTTCTGAGCCTCACGCTCATCCCCCAGCCGTAGTTCTAAAAGAGCCAAGCCATTGCGCGGTGCAGGCAGGTTTGGATTTAAGGCTATCGCCTTGCGGAAATACTCCCGCGCCGCCGTGAAACGCTTGCGCTCCTCCAAACGCTCGGCCAACTCGCTATAGAATAATCCACAGTGCGGATTAGCTTTCTCCACCTCGGCGATGATCGCGGTCAACTCACGTTCGCGATTCAGCAGGAAGTAGCACGCCGCGAGCCGAGCGAGCGTGGCCTCGTCACGCGGGTTGACTTTGCGCGCTTTGGTTAATGGTTCAAGTGCAGCCTGTATCTCATCCGACATTAAATGGACATCAGCTTTGAGTCGCAATGCCTCGATTAAGTTGGGGTTAATACGCAGCGCTTGATCCGCAAAGCGATCCGCCTGGCGCAATTCATAAACCTGCAAAGCCGCCAAACCTTTGCCGACGATGGCTTCCGCTGCTTGCGGGTTAATACGCAACGCATCATCAAACGCTTCCAACGCCTCCGCACGGTTGTACTTTTCCAGCAGCAACATCCCGGCGTGATAATCGACCTGCCAGAAATGTTTGCCCAACTGGGCGGCATCACCGAACACTTCGTTCAACACGAACCGGAACTGCTTAGGTAAACTGTGCCGCCGGGCGTTCTCCGCGCCGGCTAATCCAACCACTAACAACTCTTCGGGGGCGCGGATCGCCTTGCCGGCCTGAGCGCGACTGTTGTACTCACGAACGATCTGCTGACAGGCTCGATCCGCACCCGCCAAATCGCCACGGTCGCGCAGCACCCGCGCGCGCACCCACTCCGCGGCGAGGTGCCCCTTGGCACGCGCTAACACCTGCGTGGCAGTCTGCTCGGCGGCGTCGAGTCGCCCGAGTCGGTAGTACAATTCCGCCCGCTCGGTCAGCCCTTCGATAGAGTCCACTTGCTCTAGCAGTTTCAGGGCATCCTCGTATCTCCCGACCGAGCAATAGGTTCGGGCTAGCCCCACCGTCGCCGCCTCGGCCCACTTCGGCTCGTCCCGCAAGCGGGTGAACAGGGCTTGCGCTTCGGCGAAATTGCCTCGTTGCAAGCGTTCGTGGGCCTGCGCTAGTGGCGAGTGCGATTGCTCTGGTCCCGCCAACGCGCAGGCGACAAGGGGAGCGGTTGTCACGATGGTCAAAAAGCTCAGTCGGAACCAGTGCATGCAGAACCCCCGCTAACATCAAGTATTAACTCTACGATAGCGAGGGTACCTGGGAAATGCAAGCAAGCTGAAGTGGCAGGACTACTTGCTCTTAATCATCTTCCGCAGTTCGTCGATCTCAGCTGCAATGCGGTCAAGGCGTCGGCTAATATCAGCCATCGAACTGGCTTCGATCTTGCCAACGCCGCCACGGCCAAAGCCCATGGGAGGGCCACCCTTGCCACGACCGGGGAAATCTTTCTTCATCGGTTCCTTCGCATCCGCTTTCGGCGGGAAGTATTCATCGCGCAGCTTCTTCACCTTCTCGGAGAACTCCTTAAACTTTTCGGCCATCTTAGGGTCAAATGGAGGGAACTGTCCTTTACCGCCAAAGCCAGGCCCAAACGGTGGACCACCTTTACCGCCAAAGCCGGGGCCAAAGGGTGGGAATCCACCTTTGCCGTCCTTCTTAACGTCAAACTTAAAGTCAAACTTGGGCAGCTTCTTTTCGTCCTTGGCCGGCGGACCTTTCGGTTCCTTCGCGGTCATCATCCCCTTGAGCTTCGCTTCTAGCTCGGCAATTCGAGCTTTCAGTTCGGCGATCTCATTGCTCTCTTTCTTTCCTTCCGGCGCGCCCTTGCCTTTTTCGAACTTGCCCTTGCCTTTCTCGAACTTGCCCTTACCCTCTTTGCCCTTTTCCGCGTCTTGGGCGAACAGCAGGCTGTCTGAAACGAGATAGCCGGCGGCTACTGCAAGAGCCACGGCCAACACCAACCGGGTGAGACGAGATTGCATGTGCGACACTCCTAATTGTTGCTAGAGATACCACGGGCAAGCATAATTTTAGTAGCAACTCGATTAAGAGGTAGTGAGGAAAAGTCCCAAAGGATGAGTAGACGATGATAAGGCAGTGTATCTCAATAAGAGCGATTTTCAAATTGATACTATGTATGAATCGCATCAAAGAGGCTAAAGGAGATTGGGCCAAAAATTAAGACCGGCAACCACGCTGCTAGTGCAGGAGAAACAATTTCTGTATCGCCAAGTTGTTTACAGGCCAACACAGTAGCGAAGAAAATGGCACACATAGCCAGGCATAGGCCAGCACTGATAAATACATGGCGATTCTGGTCCCGCAAAATCATGGAAACACCTAAAATTACCAGGATAACACCTAGGATCGGTCGGGTTAAGCGCATGTGAAACAGGACGGCAATCGGAGACATTCGATAGGTGTCACCCCGATCTAAAAGTTGACGCAAAGACTCCGTTGAAGAATAAACGAACCAGTTTCGACTGCGGGTGACCATTGCATAATCAAGGTCTTGAACATAAAGAAAATATCGCCCTGGGTCCATGCAATCCAGCACACGCGGATCACACCAATGGTCGATCTTGGGGGGATGCGCCTGCAAGAGCAGCCAACCGCCCGTATGCACCGGTTGTGCGGGATTAGGCGGGATATAATAGGCCCGTGTTACCGATAAATGAATTAAGCCACTAGCCACTGAATCGGGGATGGTACAGTAAAAAAAATCCACATACATCTCGTCTATTTTTTGGCCCGGATTATTGGGATCGGGAATCTGTTTGCGATGCCCGCGAATACCTTCAATGTGTACCCCGTTCCGGTCAAAGCCACCTTCAACATCATGATATTGTTGGCCTAAAGCGTCGCCACGATCGAGCAAGAGTTGATCCCCGATTTTGGGGATGACCAGTTCTTGATTCAGAATCCCAAGGGTAAGAACAACCACCGTCCCCACGAATATAGGGCGGAGGATGCGCCGGGTGGATACACCAGCCGATATGATGGGGATTAGCTCGTTGTTTCGCTGGAGCCAAGAGACTGTAAACATGGCTGCGAGCAAGATAATCGCCTCACAAAGTCGGTCGAAAATGCCAAGGATGCGGTAGCCGTAGTAGCTCAATATCCGGCTCATGACGACAGAAAACGATGATGTTTCCTTGGCAAAGTCATCCATGTTCGTGAAAAGATCGACGACGATGTAGAGACTTAAAAGAGATATTAAGCAGATCATCAATGACCGCATAAACGAAGCGAATAAAAATCGGTCGATCAACGACATGGCGGCTCCAATCTAGTTTCGATTGGTGGAGTGAGGCTGGGCAGTAGTCGTTTGCCAGCGCGGTCGATAGATCGAAAGATACTGGATCAAGTAATGATTGGCCGTCGTGCAGGCACTATCCCCAAAACCATGCGCCCGTAGCTCGCGTACTGCTTCTGCCAGGGACCAGTGTTCATACTCCATACGATAGATGGCACACAGTAGCCCTGTCCGGTGTAAACCAGCTTTACAATGGATTAAAACGGGATAAACCGACGGATCGTCCATGATCTGTAGAAAATCATCAATTCCCTTGGGTCGGTGCTTTGGTATATCTGCTGGCGAGATTAAACCTGGAGCAATCGAGCGGAATTGCACGCCCAACTGGTCGCACATGAGCGATTCGTGAACGTACACGGTACTTCGATAGCCACTCTGAACCAATGGGTCTGGAAAATCATCCTGAACATTTAAGATTGTCTTGATCCCGTAGCGATCAATCGCATCGCGAAAGCCTTGTATGGTTAATTGCCCCGAGCGATATAGTTTTCCGGGCGTAACGACCCTTAATCGGCGATAAGTGGCGTAAGTAGCCCGATAGTGAATAATCGGAATCACGATGATGAGGGCTAAAAGACAGGTGATGAGCCATCCTTGATACCGCCTCATGCTATTTGCTCCAATCACCTGAGCCTGATCCTTAAATCTACAGAATCTGCCTACCATTCATTCCAGAGGATACACTCAGACTGAACAAGGGGTGGATCGTGGGTTTGTCGTCGCATTCCAGCGGATTAAGTCTTGATAGGAGCGTATCACCGTAGCAGCTTTTGGTAGTCGGCAGATTTTACGAATCAAGCGTGGGCCAGCACCAACAAAATGACACGCGGTCGCAAATGCGAGGACGAGGTCGAACCAGAGGGATTGACTGCGCACATAAAAGAGGTCGTAGGCTAGCTTGGTCCGAACCTCTTCGACGCAAGTATCTGGTGCCAGTTGAACTTGCGCGAAGCCGGTGACACCGGGGCGTACCAACAGGCGACTGCGGTAGTGGGCGATTTTGCGCTCCAGGTCTGGGATGATCTCGGGCCGTTCGGGCCGGGGGCCGATCAAGCTCATCTCACCGCGGATGATGTTGATGAGTTGAGGTAGCTCGTCGAGGTGCGACTTGCGCAGGAAGCGGCCGACCCAGGTGACCCGCTTGTCTCCGGGCGTGGACCAGCGCGGACCGGTGCTGGCCTCGCAGGCGTGGTACATGGTGCGAATTTTGTATAATCTGAACGTGCGTCCGTACAAGCCGACACGCATTTGCGAATAGAAGGCGGGTCCGTGCGAGGTTAGCTTGACGATACACGCCAAGGCAAGGATTAACGGGGCAGTTAGAACCAATAAAATCACTGCGGCGATTCGATCCAGCAGTGGCTTAATTTTTGCGTAAAGTCCTTGGGGTTGTTGCCAATGGTATGGGGTAATAATTGATGGGTAATTAGCCATATCCCACTCGATATGGTATTGTGAATCACACACACTGGGTATCTTCTCGGTCATTAGTTGATTTTGCATTTCACGCTCACTTAGATATTTTAGACGGTTATGGACGAATTGATTAAACCAGTTGATAAGGCTGTTGGTCTAGGCTGTTTAAGCTGCGAGGTCTGCCGGCTTTGGCTGCTCAGAGATGACTAGCGTTAGCCAGTTTAATCCTAGTTGCTGTAGGGTTGCAAGGATCACCAAGCTCAACGGAATGACCACCCATTCAGCTCGTATACTTTCCATGAATCGGTTCCAGCAACTCGGCATGTACTCGATCCATAAGCCATTCCATACCCAGATGATCCCAGTCGTGATCGCGGCCAGGCACGCGGCGTTCAGCGTCGCAATAATCCGTCCTAGTCGCTGGCCTTGCCATTGCAGGATAAGCACCACTTGCAGGGCGAAGGCTAGCATCGCTAAGTTCTGTTGCCCAGGCTGGTTAGCCGCAAGAACGACCCCGCTTGGCAAGCGGATGGTGCCTCCCTCGACCACCGCTAGTATCCCGCAAGTCTGCAAGGCGTAGCTGGCCCAGGATGTGTTTAGCTGTTCCAGGCCGAGCCGTAAATTGCACTCAATAGCTGTGGGCAAGGGAACTAAAAATAGCAAATATACCAGTGCGGGCCAGGCCCACTTCAACGCATTGAGTCCACCTATATTCACCAAGATACCTCCCAGCATCACGATCATCGCTACGACTTGTAACCACTCGATGGTTGCTGGGAGCCAGACCGTCTGAATGATACTCATGACGGTTAAGATTATCCAGGCACGGGCGTTCACTTCCCACTCAATTTTTTTCTGCATCGGCCAGCGAGAAATTAACAAAACACTCGCGATCCACGGAATTAACCCAGTGTATTGATATGGTGGCTGGTTTAAGCAGCGGTCGGCTAGCAGCAGGAGAGTTTGGGCATGAATAAGGAGGAGTAGCACTACCGACAATCCAGCAAAGCACCAGGTCGTGATTACTCGCTGTTGTTTCGTTAGCAACGGCATTTGCACCACGCACCATCTCCGCTCGGGAATCGAGGCATTTCCACTGCCTCCGCTTCGAGGCTGCGTACCTTATGCCGAATTTCCCTAGTCGTGTGAAGCTCAAATTTGTCGAGGCGGCGGGCTGGCCCTGGGCTTGTTTGCGTATCCGGGTTGGAGTATGTTGGAAGCTGCCCGAGCGATAGTCGTTGCCCGGGTTATGGTTCGATCCCTTGGGATGGGCGGGGCATTACGCATGCAGCTTCGTGATTATCGCCGGTTGGCTGTGGTCCTGGCGGTGCTGGGTCTGCTGACGGATCAAATCTCGAAGTACGCCATCTTTCGGGGCTTGACCGACGAGTCGCTCAAGATTAGTGACAACCCGTTGGTCTATCGTCTCACCTTGCTGACGGACACGTTCCACCTGCTGGCTCAATTCGAGGCGGTGCCGACCGATGAGATGTCCTGGCTAGTCCGCTGCAACGGGCCGTACCTGCCCAGTGTCAACCACGGGGCGTTGTTTGGCTTGGGCGGGCCGTTGCAGAATCGGGCTAACGCGGGCTTCGCCGTGGTTAGCCTGCTGGCCGCCGGCGCGGTAGCGTATTGGCTATCCCGGCTGAGTACCGCCCGTGATCGTTGGTTGTGCGTGACCCTGGGGCTGATCCTAGGCGGGACGTTGGGCAACCTCTACGACCGCTTGGTCTTCGGCGGCGTGCGTGACTTCTTGCACTTTCACATTCCCAACGTGATTGACTGGCCGGTGTTCAACCTAGCCGACTGCTGGTTGGTTTGCGGAGCCATCTTGTTGTTGATTCAGGCGATTTTTGCACCGCCCCCGTCGCCGCCGAAGGCGACTGATGCACCGGCAGCCACGAGTCAGTCCCAGCCGACCGCCTCGACGCTGGCCTGAGTAGGCGTGCGGGATGGGGCGTGTGGGATCAAGGCGTGCGGGATAAGGACGCGCAGGACGGGAAACGTCTAGGTGCCGTGGGTCGTCCCCAGCGGCACCTTGGGTTCGTCGATTTCTGCCAGTTAAGGCTCTTCGAGGTAGGTATACCCTTCGAGCCCCGACTCGTAGAATCGTAGCAACTGACGGGATTCCTCAAGCGAAATCTTGCCGAGCTTGACAGCTCGCTCCACGTCTTTACGCATTAGGGCACTGAGTTCGTCGGCGGAGTATTGCACATAATGCAGTACCTCGCGGACGCTGTCGCCCTTGATGACATGGTCGATGCTGTAGGTGCTGTCTTCCTCGTCGAAGGAGACGTGGACGGCGTTGGTGTCGCCGAGCAGATTGTGCAGATCGCCCAATATCTCCTGGTACGCCCCGAGCAAGAATGCTCCGAGGTAATAGGGCTGACCATTGAGCGCGTGCAGTTCCAGGGTGTTACGCACATCGCGCAGGTCGATGAACTGGTCGATCTTACCGTCGGAGTCGCAGGTAATATCGCCGAGAACGCCGCGGCGGGTGGGCGGTTCGTTGAGCCGGTGGATGGGCATGATCGGGAACAGTTGCTTGATCGCCCAGGCGTCCGGCATCGACTGAAACACCGAGAAGTTGCAGAAGTAGGTGTCGGACAGCATCGTGTCCAGCCCCTGCAATTCCTCGGGTACATAGTCCATCTCGCGGACTAGCCGTTGCAGCTTGCGGCAGATTGCCCAGAACAGCCGCTCGGCCAGCGCCCGGTGTTCGAGCGACAGGTGCCCGAGGTTGAACAGGTTCAGCACATCTTCCATCGACTTCAAGGCGTCGTGGTAGCTCTCGATGGCGTTGCGCTTGTTCAACTCACGGTAGTTGCTCGACAGGTCCAGCAGGGGCTGTTCGGCATCCTCCGGTACGTCGTCGGGCACGGCTTGCCGGTCGAAGCCGCTGGTGCCTAGCACATCGAAGATCAGCACGCTATGGTAGGCGACGACGGCTCGGCCGGACTCGGTGATGATGGTCGGGTGGGCCACCCCCGCTTCGTCGCAGACGTTCTTGATGCGGTAGACGACATCGTTGGCGTATTCTTGCAGGGTGTAATTGACGCTCGACTCGAAGTCGGTCTGCGAGCCGTCGTAGTCGATGCCCAAGCCCCCACCCACGTCCAGATACCTCACGCCCGCGCCGAGGGCGGCCAGTTGGGTATAGACCCGCGCTGCCTCGTTGATCGCGTCCTTGATCTTGCGAATGTTGGTGATCTGACTGCCCAGGTGGAAGTGGACCAGTTGCAGGCAATCCTGCATGTTGCGGTCCTTCAGGTAGTGGAACGCCTCCAGGACTTCGGTCAGGGTCAGGCCGAACTTGGAGCGGTAGCCGGCGCTGGAGCGCCAGCGGCCCGATCCGCGCGAGGCGAGCTTGACACGCACGCCGATTGATGGACGCACCTTCATTTCCTGGGCGTGCCGAACGATGGCCTCCAACTCGGTGAACTTCTCGACCACGGGGATGATCGGCTTGCCGATCTTGCAGGCGAGGATGACGGTCTTGATGAACTCGTCGTCCTTAAAGCCGTTGCAGATGATCGGCGTCGAGGAACCGTTGGTCATCGCCAGGACCGCGAGCAACTCCGGCTTCGACCCAGCCTCTAGCCCGAAGCCGTAGATCTTCGAGAAGTCTAGGATTTCCTCCACGACATGCCGCTGCTGGTTCACCTTGATGGGGTAGACGCAGCAATACTTGCCCTGGTAATTGGCCTCTTGCATGGCCAGGCGAAACGCCTCAGCGATCTCGTTGATCCGATGGCGCAGGATGTCGGTAAAGCGCAGCAGGATCGGTAGCTGAATCCCGCGCGCTTGCAGTTGATCGACCAGTTCTTTGAGGTCAATCGACTGGTCCTCTCGTTTGGTCGGATGCACGACGACGTGCCCAGCCTGATTGATGCCAAAATAGCCTTTGCTCCATCGGCTGATGCCGTAGGTCTCGATGGCATCTTGGATGTTCCAGTTGTTCAGTCGCTCCGGATCGGTGCTGCGTCGTTCGACCATATTGGCCATCAAGAAACCTCTTTCTGCGGTTAGTTCGCCCTGGCCACTAGACTTTAGCGGTCAGGGCGAAAGGTTAATTGAAGAAACGGGATTTAGTCGCTAATCGGCAAACCGGGTTGTTCGGCTCATCGCGTATTGGGTTACACTATCATAGACTTTCGGCACACATAAGCAACAGGGTTCAACCGGCCTAGTGCAATTTTATGGCCCCAACCCTGGTAATAGTGAATGAAGCTCAGAACAAGGCGAGCGCATTACGGGTTAAGCCTGAAGATGATCGAGGAATTGGCTAGTCGATAACGGGGGAGCGTCTATAATGGTGTGGTGCTTCTGCTCATCGACGACTCAGGTGAACCAACCATGACCAGCTCACTATCGGCGCGACGGTCTTTCGGTCTGACCCTGCTGTTCCCGTTCGTTGTGTTGTTGGCGTTTGGGGGCTTCTACGTCATCGGCCACCGCCAACAGGTTTGGGGCCAATCGCTGCAACTGCGTGCCAGCTTTCAGGACATTCAAGGGGTGCTGACGGGCACCCCCGTGCGGATCAACGGTATCAACGTCGGGCAGGTCAGCGACATCGGCTTACCCCCGGCCGAGGCACCGGATAGCTGCGTCATCCTGACGCTAAAGATTGACGCGAAGTATCAGTATCTACTCTTTGCCGATGCGATGGCCGAGATCCAGAGTGAAGGGCTAGTCGGGGTCAAGGTGGTCGCCCTGCACCCGGGGCGGCGCGAGGCTGGGCCGTTGGCCGTCGATGCCATCGTGCCGGGCCGGCTCACACCTGACCTGGCCGAGCTTACCCGCAAGCTCAACGCCCTGACCAGCGAGATCGCCAACAGCAACGGCACCCTCAAGAAGCTGATCGTCGATGACGGTCTCTACCGCGACGTTCGCGCCGTGTTGCAAGACACCCAAGCCCTGATCGAGCAAAGCAAGCAAACCGTCGCCCGGGTCGAGACGAAACTGGATGTCGCGTCGGCCCAGGTCAACGAGTTGGTCAAAGACACCCGCCAAGCCATCGCCGGCCTGGAGGGCAAGGTTGCCACGGTAGTTCAGGATAGCCAACAGGTCATCCGCGCTAGCGAGGAGACGCTCAACTCGATCAAGCAAGATGCGGACGCGATCAAGCGTATGCCCATCATCCGCGGTTATGTAGAGGACAGCGCCAAGATTCTGGTCAAGCCGTCGCATCTGAAGAATCGGCAGGTCTACGATGAACGCGATCTGTTCGAGCCAGGGCGGGCTGTGTTGACGCACCAGGGGCACGTCATGCTCGACGGGGTGGCCCAATGGATGAACAGTCCCGAGCTGAAAGTCAAAGGCTCCGAAGTCGTCGTCGTCGTTTACGCCGACCCCAAGCAATACGCCGACCAGGCGGCAGCGGCCAAGACCACCACCACGCAACAAGCCGAGGCGGTGGTGCGGTATCTGCGTGAGCGGCACAAGGTCCACAGCATGGGCTGGGTATCCACGCGGCCGGTCACCGCCCTAGGGATGGGGGTGCAGCGGCCCCCGCAGCCGGAGTCGGAGCCTCTGCCCGCCAACCGCGTTGAGCTGATTGTCTTCACCCCGCAACGATAAACCGGGGCCAAGCGATGATCGACGAGCCGTTCTTGCAAGCACGCACCGAAGCGCTCTACTACTACCTGCGCTTCCAACTGCCCGAGGTGAGACTGGATCTGCCGCGCTATCGGCAGCACTTGTACCGCACCTACACCCGCAACCGCACCACTGCCAAGCAGGCGGCGCGCTCGTGGTCGGAGTACTTGGATCACCTCTACGGGGTGGATTGGTACGTCTGCTGTGGTTGTCTCGAACGGCAACGCGCCGCCTGGCAGGTGCTATTCGCCACCCGCACGGGCCGCTCGGATCGCTTGCTCATTGATGCGCTGCGAGCGCATGCGGCTCGCTTCTATCCGGGCAACGAACACGACCAGGAGAGTTGCGTCAGCGAGTTTTGGAGCCTGCTATTGGTGCCACCCCAGGACGACTCGTTGCCCGTGTTGGAGCGATACGACGGCCAACGCCCGCTCGCCCCGTGGCTGGTAACGGTGTTCCGCAATTGGCTCATCTCGCGGTTGAACCACACCCGCCACAGCTTTAGCTACGACGATGAACTGACCGTCCCGCCCGGCAACGAGGTCCCGGCCATCCGCGACCGCTGGTCGGAAGTGTTCACCGCCGCCGCCCACGATTGGCTGGCTGGCCTGGATGATCGGCAAATCCTGCTGTTGGGCCTGCTCTGGCGGTATCGCCTGGATCAGCGCTCGGCGGCCAAGCTCATCGGCATCCACGAGGGCAACATCTCCAAGCGGCTGACCAAGATCAACGACCAGCTACGCAGTCAGGTTGGGGCGGCGATGCGGGCGGAGGGCTGGGAGGGGGAAGACAGCGAGTTGGGCGAGTACATCCTGCGGGAGATGGCCGCCGTCCTGTTGGATGCGCCGCGACTGTCGGCTGCTTACCTGGGCCAGTTGCTAGCCCGCGAGGGCAAGAGCCTACCCCCGTTGCCCACCAGCGCCGAGGTTCACTGAGCGATGCCCGGTCGCGTGCCGATCGTGCCGGTGGGGTTGACGGTCCTGGCGGTGGCGATTCCCCTGGCCGTGTGGGCGTTCATGCGCGACTCGCGCATCCTGCCGCCGGATGATTATGTGCAATACTGGGCGGCGGCGAAGCTGCTGGTTGTCGGCGGCAACCCCTACGACGCCGGGGAAATCTACCCGCTGGAGTTGGCCGCCGGCCGCGACACCCCCTTTGCTATTCTGGTGCTTCTGCCGCCCTGGGCGTTGCCGCTGGTGCTGCCCCTGGCCCTGGTGCCGGCTCGGCTGGGCCAGTTGCTCTGGCTGATCGGGCACACGCTGCTAGTCGTCGCCGCTGCCGACTGGCTGTGGCGACGCTACGGCGGGGCGGCAGCGCAGCGACCGATTGCCTGGCTAGTCGCGCTGTTGTTCGCGCCGACGTGGATGGTGTTGGCGTGTGGGCAGATCACGCCGCTAGTGCTGGCCGGGCTATGCCTGATGCTGCTGGCCCTCGACCACGACCGCCCCGCTTGCGCTGGGCTGGCGTTGGTGCTGGCCTCGATCAAACCGCACTTGGTCTACCTGCTGTGGCTGGCGCTAGCGGTGGAACTGCTGCGGGGGCGGGGCTGGGCATGGCGGATGCTGGCGGGCGGGGTTGCCGGCGTGGCCGCTCTGCTGCTGGTGGCCCTGTGGTATAACCCGCACTTGCTCAGCGAGTATGCCCGCTCCTTCAGCGACCCCCGCTCGCCCGACCTGCACCCTTCGCTGGTTTACTCGCATCACTCCAACCTGGGCTTCTTCATCCGCCATGCCATCGACCCGCAGAACCTCCGCTTGCAGGCGATCCCAGCCGCGCTGACCGCCCCGGTGTTTTTGTGGTGGTACTGGCGGCGCGGGCACGCCCTGGCTTGGTCGGAACGATTGCCCTTGCTGCTGCTAGCATCAGCGCTGACCACTCCGTATATTTACCCCTATGACAAGGTGCTGCTGCTGGTGCCGGTCGTGCAGGCGGCGACCTGGTTGACCCACGCCCCGCCGCGGGGCTGGTTCATCGCCGCGAGTGTGTTCGTGGTGTTGGGCCAGTTGGCCATGCTCCACAAGATCACGCACGAGATGGTCTGGATTGGTCCGGTGGTTTGGTTGGGCTATGCGGTTGTCTGGCGGACGATCGGACAACACAGGGCGATAGCTGATGCAAGCGCTACTGACTCGCATTCACCACCTGCTCGATGAGTTGGGCCAACGCCCGTGGCTGCTGTTGACTGTCACCCTCGCGGTCAACTCGTTGGCCTTGCCGTACATGTTCCCGTTCCACGACTCGGTGCTTTACGGCTTGCAAACGCTCAACGCCGCTCTGGGCGGTCATTTCCGCGACGATGTCTTCTTCCTCGGCCAAGCCCAGGACCGCCTGTCGATCTTCACCACGCTGGCCGCACCGCTGACGCGGGCAGTGGGGCTGCATGTGGCGTTTCTGCTGCTGTACTGGGTGAGCGTGACGCTGTTTTACTCCGGGCTGTACCAGCTTGCCCGCCTGCTGCTGGTCGAGCCTGCCCTAGTGGCCGCCGCCCTGCTGCTGGTCGCGGTTACGAACATCGATTACGGAAATGGTCTATTCGCCGCCAACGAGCAATACCTGACCGCCCGACTACCAGCTTGCGGGCTGGTGCTGTGGGGGTTGGCTTGGCTGGTCACGGGCCGCTGGCTGCGGGCGCTGGGCGTATTGCTCCTGGGCATGCTGGTGCATCCGCTGATGGCTGTCTCGGGGTTGGCCGTCTGGGGGCTGTGGTGGGTCGTGCAGTGGCGACAGCGGCTAGTGGTGTGGCTGGCCCTGGCGGCGGGGTTAGCCGTCGGGGTGGCGGTGCTGGCCACCGAATCGCTGGGGCAGTCTCTGTTCGGGGCGATGGATGAGGAATGGAAGACGATCATACGGCGCGGCACGCCGTTCAACTTCCCCTCGACTTGGCCGTTGGGGTGCGCCCTGCTGGTGCTGGCCAACGTGGCCGTGTGCGTGCTGGCCGGGCCGTTCCTGCCCGACGCCGCGACCCGGCGGTTGGTCGGGCTGGTGGTCGTGGTCGCGTTGGCGGGCTACGGCCTGAACGTACTCGCCGAGTCGTTGTCCTATGCGCTCTTGATCCAGGCTCAGCCATATCGGGCGTTGTGGCTGCTGGAGCTGCTGGCAGGGTTATTGACGCTGCTGCTGTTGGTGCGCTGGTGGCAGCGTGGGCCGACGCTGTGGCGCTTCGCCGGGGTGCTGCTGATCTTGCGGCTGACCTTGCCGGATGCGGGCGGGGGCGTCCTGGGTGGGTGGCTGCTCGCGTCGGGGCTGCTCGCGGGGCTGATTTGCGCCTGCACGGATCGGCGTGAAGCGACCTTCTGGACCTGGACCTCGGCTTTGCTGCTGCTGGGCGTGCTGGCCTTCGAGGGCTACCGGCTGACGCGACTTGCCGCCAACTGGAACCTGTTTCTGCGCGAACTTTCGCCCTTGGAATCGGTGCAGTACAATCTTTATGTGATGCAACCGCTGACCAAGTTCGTCCTGGCGGTGGGAGGCTTGTTGATCGCCCGGCAAGCGTTGGGGCTGGGCCGCCCGCTGGCAGTGGCGGCGGCCTGCGTGTTCCTGCTGCCCAACGGCGTGGTGGAAGTCTGCCGCCAGGTTCAGCCGTTCGCCGCCTGGCACAATGACTGCAGCGAGGTTCTGCGGGTGGCCCACGCCTACTGCCAAGCCCACGCCAACGCCGACGGCCGCCTCCTGAGCCTCTACTGGCCGATTGGCAGACCATATTTCGTTTGGCACCGGCTGGGCTGTTTGAGCTACTACCAGTTCAACGAGCAGTTGTCCGGGATGCTGTTCAGCCGCCCGCGGGCTATCGAGGTGTGGCGGCGAGCGATGCTGTCCGCGCCGTTTGAACTCGTCCGCATGCAAAAGGCGAAACAAGCGATTTGGACCGAGGACAACCTCGCTCGGGTGTATGGGCCGGACTGGCGGTCACTCCAGCCCGACCCGCAAGCGTTCTGGCGGTTGTGCCGCGACCCCGCCCTGGACGTGGCCATCCTGCCCTATGCGATGGAGGGACTCTACGAAGAAGCCCACGACGGCTGGTACTTCTACGACTGCCGCCAACTCCGCGCCGAGCAGTGACCACTGGCAGTCAGCCGCTGCTGCTGCCGCTGCCGCCAACTCCGCGCCGAGCAGTGACCACTGGCAGTCAGCCGCTGCCGCTTTGGCAGCAGACCAGCCGGTTGGGGCGGGGGTGGCTGACTGCCGGCGGGGGCGGGGCTGGGCAATTCGCCCGGATGGGGCCACTGGCTGCGACTGGCACGCTGGTTGCCTGAGAATATGACGCGGAGCGAGTGATTTGCTGAATCGAAAGCTGCGCCATTGCATCCAACAAGGTGTAGATCGAACTGCGACACTGGACGGAATCCAACGAGACAGCAACGGCGATCCGGGGGCGCAGATTAACTGAGCTAGCAAATCAAGACAACGGCATAGCCCGAGAAGGAGCAATTCGAGCAATGGCACAAGAAAAAATTATCGGCATTGACCTGGGTACGACCAACTCGGTCGTCGCGGTCATGGAAGGGAACGAAGTGAAGGTGATCCCCAACCAGGAAGGCAACCGCATCACGCCCTCGGTGGTAGCGTTCACCGACAAAGGCGAACGGCTGGTGGGGGACCCGGCCAAGCGGCAAGCGGTGACCAACCCCCGCCGCACGATCTATTCGATCAAGCGGTTCATGGGGCGGCGGCACTACGAGGTCGAGGCGGAAGAAAAGCTAGTGCCCTACAAGATCGTGGGCGCGGCCAACGACCTGGTCAAGGTGGATATTGACGGCAAGCAGTATACCCCACCCGAGATTTCGGCGTTGATCCTGCGTAAGCTCAAGGAGGCGGCCGAGGCCTATCTGGGGCACACCGTGCGCAAGGCGGTCATCACGGTGCCGGCGTACTTCAACGACGCGCAACGGCAAGCGACCATCGACGCGGCGGCGATTGCGGGCTTCGACACCGACTGGGAGATCGAAGACCCCCAGACGGGCAAGAAGACCAAGCAGCGTATGCGCATCATCAACGAGCCGACCGCTGCTTCGTTGGCCTACGCTCTGGACAAGAAGAAAGACCAGAAGATCGCCGTCTTCGACTTGGGCGGTGGTACGTTCGATATTTCGATCTTGGACGTGGGCGACGACGGTGTCTTCCAGGTGAAGGCGACCAACGGCGACACCCACCTCGGCGGCGACGACTTTGACCAGGTGTTGATCGACTACATCGCCGAAGAGTTCAAGCGTGAGCATGGCATCGACCTGCGCAAGGACCAGATGGCGTTGCAACGGCTCAAGGAGGCGGCCGAGCGGGCCAAGAAGGACCTGTCGCAACAGACGACCACCGACATCAACTTGCCCTTCATCACCGCTGACCAGAGCGGGCCGAAGCACCTG
>Ga0272446_1001726_pt1 | contig 31212 bp, 24 predicted proteins | sample YNPCB0061_FD_194587 | JGI IMG/M metagenome (GOLD analysis project Ga0272446, IMG submission 194587) | Hot spring microbial mat communities from Yellowstone National Park, WY, United States - YNP-CB-006-1 | ecosystem: Environmental > Aquatic > Thermal springs > Hot (42-90C) > Sediment | place...
CTCACCTTGGTTTTGATTTTTAGTTTTCAAGGTAAAATCATCCTAGAGAATCCCTTACACATTCTCTTGATTGCCATTCCCTTAACTGTTCAGACTTTTTTAATTTTCTTTGTGGGCTATGGGGGATCCTGTGCCCTGCGTTTGACACACGAGGTGGCCGCTCCCGCCGGCATGATTGGGGCTTCCAATTTTTTTGAATTGGCCGTTGCGGTGGCCATTGCCCTTTACGGCGTTCAAAGTCCCGTCGCCCTTGCCACCATTGTGGGCGTCTTGGTTGAGGTTCCTGTTATGTTGATCCTGGTTCACATCGCTAACAAAACGCGGTCTTGGTTTCCGAGCACCAAACAATAAGGAGAAGACGATGGACAAAAAACGCGTCATGTTTATTTGCATTCACAATTCGGGAAGAAGCCAAATGGGAGAAGCCTTCCTGCGCCACTATGCAGGTGATCGCTTTGAGGTACACAGTGCGGGCATTGAAGCCGGAAAACTCAACCCGCTAGTGGTTAGGGCCATGGAGGAAATTGGAATATCGATGGAAGGCCACTATTCCAAAAAAGCCCAAGATTACGTTGACCGCGGAGAACACTTCGACTACGTCATCACCGTTTGTGACGAAACCAGCGCTGAACGCTGCCCCGTTTTTCCGGGTAAGCACCAGCGCTTGCATTGGGGCTTTCCCGACCCCAGCTCCCTCACTGGAACAGACGAAGAAAAACTAGCAGGGATCCGCCCCATCCGCGATGCCATCCAGCAACGCGTTAAGGACTGGTTGGCCTCCCAACCCGCCTAGGGATTTTAAGCTCACAACCAATTCTTAATCCAAGCGCGGGAAGAGCTGCTGCATGAGCCCCTTCTTGTGCTGTTTGAGCAGTTCTACCTTGCGAGCCTGGGCGGCGATGAGGTCGTCCAGGGAGGAGAGACAGTCGGCGATGGATTGTTGTTCGGGGAGGGTGGGCGGCGTAGGCAATTCAAAGAGTTTTAGGGTGTTTCTGGGAAGTTCCTTGAAAGTGTTACCTGCACCTAAATCAATCAAACGATTTTTTGAAAATTTCAGAGAGTAATAAAGAAATAGAGTATTTTTAAGTGGTATCAATCCACGACACCCTTGATTTATTGCCATCGGTACTGTGTTAATCGCTAAATGCCCTATTGGTGCCCGAGTTGATATAATAACGGAGTTTACAGGAAGCAACTCAGATGAACAATTACGCAAACCATATTCTGTCAATTTACGTTTTGTGTTTGTAATGTATGGACTATTGTCCTTATTCATCTCGGCAGGTGTTAACCAGTTTATTTCACCGCCCCAGTAATCAGGATTCGATGTATCAGGGGTTCCGCCTTGAGTGACGCGGGCATAGGTTTCGACAGGTTTCTTCTCCCACTCCCCCTCAAACCCCGGGAACCTCAGCCGTGGCACCAAGCCCTTATCCTTTTCATTCTCACTCATCACAATTCTACTTCCGTTTGGACACGTCTCCTGATTCCACCAAGAACCACCTCCTTAGTGTATCATGTTTTGAGTATTGAAAAAGAGGGTAGATGTCATAAGCAAAGAAAACAAAGCGTTTCAAAGTTCTAGAGTTTCTCTTAGAAAAATTCCATGAATGTTTGATTTTTGAACAAAATGCTGGTAAGTTAAAGCTAGATTATTTGAAAAGGAGATAGAACATGCGTGTGACAAAAAAGATATCCTTAGCAATTCTCCTGAGCCTTTCGCTGATGGGATGGGCTCAAGATCCCAACGCCGAGGCCAATTTTGGGTTTGGCCTTGGCCTAGGAACCGAAGTCATCGATGGGAAAACATGGCAAAATCTGAGCTTTGTCCCCGACCTTGCCTTTGGTGATTTTGGGATTGGTTTGGACCTAAGGATTAACTTTCAATTTTATGATGGTCCGGGTAGTCCTTTTGGATTTTATCCGAGGGTGGAGGACTGGAAGGCCAACAGTGCCGATTTTGTGGACTGGGCTCAGCTCTACCTCAGTAAAATTGCCTACATCCGCTGGGGGCTGAAGGGCAAACCCCTCTACATCAAGCTGGGAATGATCCAAGACGGCACTTTGGGCAACGGCTTTTTGATGGCCAACTACAACAACACCATTCTACGGCCAGAAAAAAAGATCACCGGGCTTGCCTTTGATTTGGATGGGTCATTGTTTGGCTTTCCTCTTGTTGGGTTTGAAACCTTTAGTGGAAACCTCATCAGTCCTGATGTCTTAGGTGCTCGTCTTTACCTTCGTCCCCTGGTTTGGTCGGGACTTCCCATCCTGGATGCGGCTCAACTCGGGGGAACCTTCGTCACTGACCTTGACCCCTGGCGGTACTCACAGGCTCCCAATCCCGGAAACGTCGAAAGCGTGAAGGCCTTTGGGGCTGACGTGCGCATTCCTTTGGTGAATCTCGAAAACGTGTTCTCCTTGGCGCTGTTTGGGGATGCCACCTGGCTTACCACCAAAGACAAATTACGCGCTGGGCAAATGGTTGGTCTTGGTGGTAGCTTGATCAGTTTGATCACTTACGGTGCACAAATTCGGTTCTTGGGCCAGGATTTCATTCCCGTTTACTTTGACAGAGGTTATGACATCAAACGCGACCAAAACTTCCTTCTATTGAATGGCGCCGGAAACATCGCTGCGTACACCGGATGGTTGGCCAGCCTCGGGTTCAACCTTCTTGAAGAAAAACTGGTGTTCTACTCTTCACTCGAAGGTCCCCTGGGTGCCCCTTCGGCGGGCTCAAGCAATCTCTCAGCTCTCTATCCTAAATTACGCTCCTTGTTGCGCTTCAACGCCCCCGAACTTGTCCCCGTCAGTCTTGAAGCCTACTACGATAAGGACAATATCAATTCCCTCCAAAGTCTATTTAGTGGTGAAGATGCCTTGGTGGGCGCCAAACTTGGTTACAAAACCGGACCTGCCATTATTTATTTAGTTTACAATGCCCGTTACTTGCCCACCACCTCAACCTGGGAAGTAACGTCAAAACTTGAAACCGTAGTAAAATTTTAGGAGGATGCCATGAAGAAGCTGTTGTTATTTTTTGGTTTATTAGCCTTGCTTTCGCCGGTCATGGCGCAGCAAAACGCCCCCAGGGCCATCCTTGCCTTTGCGCAGGATGAGGCTCAAATTGTTATCACCTCACCAACAAATCAAACCCTGACGGCAACACTGGGCATGACCATCCCCGTGGGGAGCCGAATTCAAACCAAAGGGTCTGCTGCCGAAATCCAGCTGAGACCCAACGGTACCATCATTCGGCTCAACCCCAACACCACCTTTTTGATTGAAGACCTTCAAGGTGCGGGTGGGGGTACGAGTAACAACTTTGCCCTGGTGGAAGGGCGTATCCGAACTGTTGCGGCTCGGATTGCAGGCCAACCGCAAAACTATTCCATCCGAACCCCGGCTGCGGTGGGAGGAGTTAGGGGTACCGACTTTGCGATGTTTGTGGGAATTGGCCAAGATGGACAAAAAACTGACTGGATCTGTGTTCAGGAAGGTGAAGTGAGCTACACGAACTTAGTCAATAATCAAACCCTAGCCGTTAAGGCCGGGCAATTCGTTAACTCCCTAGCTCCAACCTTTCAGGTACAACCCCTTTCCCCCGAACAATTAAAGGCCATCTTTGACACCGTGCCCTTCCAGGGGTTAAATCCTGCCGAAGTTCCTGGTCAAACTCCGGCTCAGACCACCCAGCAGCAACAACCCACTTCAGCTCCACCAGCACCCTTGCCTTCACAACCCAGTGAACAGCCCCAAGTTGCTGAGAATCAACAAGAAGGATCCCAGGAAGAGGACCCTGTGTCCAAGTTCCTTCGTGAAATTCTCAACATGGAATTGGGAGCTGTCACGATTGGCGAAACCACGTACAGCAAGGCCATCTTGCAACCCAACATCGACCTGGGCACCTTCAAAATGGGGCTCTACCTGCCCATCATCTACACCAAAGACCTGTTTAATCCCAACGACTGGTACCGCCCCGCCGGTAACTACGAGTGGAGCTTTGGAACAGATCCCACCTTTGGGAACGATTGGCTGGCGCGAATCAAGGACTTTGGAATTGACTTGGGACTGAAAATCAAATACTTGGAAATCAACCGCCCCGGCATTGATCCGTGGTACTTAAAAGTGGGAAGCCTCAACACCATGACCCTTGGTTTGGGTACCCTGATGCGCGGCTTTGCCAACGACCAGGACTTCCCCGCCATTCGTCGAATTGGCTTCAACGCAGGGTTTGACCTGGGTGGTTTTGTCCTTGAGACCGTTCTTGACGATGTTACCAAGCCCCAAGTGGTTGGTGGCCGTATTGGCATCAAACCCGTTGGGAAAGACGTTCCGTTGTTTAGTGCCTTCCAAATTGGAGCCCAAGGAATTGCCGACCTGTATCCTGCGGCCGACGCCCCCAACGTTGGGAACACGGGTGACCCGATCTTCATCGCCATGGGTGTGGATTTGACCCTGTTGAAGCTCGATCTGGGCGTTCTCAGCCTGGTGATGTTTGGTGATTTGGGTTCCTTTGTGCCCTACTACCGCAATACCACCCCGCTCTACCCCGACATCCCCACTGGCTTTGCCATGAAGTCCTTCTTTGACAACAATCAACTCAAGAATTTTGGCTGGTCAGCGGGTGTGTTCGGAAACATTCTGATCATCGATTACCGCTTGGACTTCCGCTTCAGCAAGGGACTGTACCGCCCACAAGTTTTCCAGGCCACCTACCCCCGTACCCGACTGGACTACCTCAAGGACATCAACGTTTACCTTCAGAATGCCTACAACGGGGTAGCCAATCCAATCGACGACGTTGTAACGACGGGGATTTATGGTTCTGCCTTTGCCAACATCCTCGATCGTGCCAAGTTTGGCCTGTCCTATCTTTGGCCTTGGTACTTTGATAACGGCCAACTCAAGTACGGCGAAAATGACCTCTTCGTGATCAAGTTCGAACTGAAAAAAGACACCATCCCCGTGGTCAACGTTTGGGGAAGCGTGAGCTACGAACGCACCAAGTTTGCGCATACCCTCATGGGATGGATTGGTAATGGTGTCCACCTCTTTGACGCCAACACCATCGTGAAAGGTGAATTCTTCTACCCCGTGGCAAAGGGCTTGAACTTGGTTACCCTGGTTAGTACCGCCGTATCCGTTGATGCTAACGGAAACGTGGTCTACATGGCCGATGGAGTAACACCCCAAATCCAACCCAACATCACCGTTGAAATTCGAGTCAACTTCTAACCCTGCTTCCCGAAGGATCTCAATCCTTCGGGAAGATGTCGCCCGAAAAATTGCGGCCGGCGAGGTTATCGACCGGCCGTCGTCTGTTCTAAGGGAACTCTTAGACAACGCGCTTGACGCCCAGGCCAGTCGCATTGACGTGGAATGGTCGGAAGGGGGTCTAGATTTAATTCGCGTTGCCGACAATGGCCAAGGCATTCACCCCGATGATTTACCCCTTGCGGTGCTACCCCACGCCACGTCCAAAATTCAAACTGAGCACGACCTAGAGGTTCTCACGAGCCTTGGTTTTCGCGGAGAGGCCCTTGCGAGCATTGCCGCCGTGTCGGAACTCTCCATCCATTCAGCCCAAGAGCAAGGACAAGGCTACTCTTTGACCGTTCGCCACGGATCAGCGTCAGAGGTGGTGTTCAAACCCCGAGCCAAGGGAACCAGCGTTACCGTCCACGATCTGTTTTTAAACCTACCCGCACGGCGTAAATTTCTCAAGGGCGCGCGTTCGGAGGGTATGGCCTGTCGTCGTACCTTGGAAGAGAAAGTCTTGGCCTTCCCCGAGGTGGAATTCAGCCTTACCTCCGATCACCATCTTGAAGCCACCTATCCCCCGTCTTACCTTTTGGAACGCGTGAAAAGCTTTGTTGAGGTTCCCTTAGCCGTTGAGCTCAAACTTTGCCAAGCCGAGTGGGACTGGGGTCGTTTTCAGTGCATTTACGCTCCCCCGCACTTTTTCCGTCGCGACCGCTTGGGAATTTATGTTTTCGTAAATCGTCGCAAAATCTCGGACTTTCAGCTCAGTCAGGCGGTGCAACTGGCGTTTGGAGACTTTCAACCTGGGGGGAGTTTTCCGTACTGTTACCTGTTCTTGAATCTAGATCCGTCTCAGGTTGATTTTAACATTCACCCCGCCAAACGCGAGGTGCGCATTCGTCAGCAAGTTGCCCTCAATCAACTCATCATTCGGCACCTGCGCGAAGAGCTCAAACCACACTACGCCACCATGAGTTCCTTACAACCAGCGTTTTTCTCCGAACAGCCCAGTTTAGAACCAGCCTGGCAAACTCCCTCCCCTTTCTACACTGTTGCCCCTCCCCAGGGTAGCTGGACAAATGAGGTGGCTAACTTACCCCCGGTGACTTCTTCTTGGCGCTACCTGGGGCAGGTGTTTAAGCTCTACCTTTTGGTGGAAAAAGACGGGAAGCTCTTGGTCGTGGATCAACACGCCGCCCACGAACGCCTCAATTTTGATCAACTGAGGGCTCAAAAACACGCGCAACAGGCGCTCTTGGTTCCTTTGGAGGTAGGGCTTCATTCTGAAATCAATGATTTTTGGTCAAAAAACCAGTCCTTGCTTGATCAATTGGGTTTGGATGGCGTCATCGAGCACGAACGTTTGATCATTCGCCGAATTCCTTCCTTGCTAAGCGGTTTTGAAGACGAAATTGTGAGCTTTTTGGAAAACCCCGTGACGACAGAGCTCGATGTGGAACGAACTTTCTACGCGCGCATGGCGTGCCGGATGAGTGTGATGGCCAATGACGAGCTTGAACCCCAAGCGGCCGTAAACTTGCTTGAAAAGGTGTTTCAGCTTGCAGAACCGCGTTGTCCACACGGTCGGCCCTTATGGGCTGAAATAACCAAGGAGACGCTTGATCATCTCCTTGGTCGAACACACTAATTTAATTACCGGAACGCAACTGTGCCCAAATACGATTGTACTTCTCTAGATTCTCACCTAGATCCAAGTACAAAACGGAGGTGGCAAGGTCCTCAATGGTGTAGTTGGGTTTGAACTCCGTATCCAAAGCTAAAATCTCAGCTGCCTTGGTGTTGATGCTTGGATACCCCAAGTGTTTACAGATTCGTGCGTAAACATCAGGCCGATGAATAAAGTTGATAAACTTGTGTGCATTGATTTTGTTGGGGGCATTTTTTAGGATCACAAAGCTGTCCAAGTACATGGGTGACCCCTCTTTGGGGATGAAGAACTGGGTTTTAAGGCGTTTAACAGCATCAAGTTCGGTAATCACGTTTTCGGCGTAAGAGTGAACCACCCAAAATTCACCGCTGGCAAAGCCCTTGCCTTGGCTTTCGCTGTCAAAGCGCAAGATGTTTTCCTTCCACTTTAAAAGCAAATTCAAGGCTTGATTGAGCTCATCATCATTGACTGTGTTGGGGGAATAACCCAGATACATCAAGGCTGACCCAATGGTCTGCCGAGGATCGTCAAGCAAGGTGGCCTTACCCTTAATACCCGGAAGCAAAAAAACACTCCAGCTTCGTTCAAAGTTGGGTACCTTCGAGGTATCAACAACAATTCCCGCACAACCAATCATGTAAGGCACAGAGAACTTGAACTCGGGATCAAAGGTATTCTTTGCCTTAATGGTTGGATTGATCAGTTGAAAGTTAGGGATGAGCTCTAAGTTAACAGGAGCCAACAAGCCCTGCGCAATCAAGATGCTCGTATAGTCTTGAGTTGGAACCACGATGTCGTAGCCCGTTCCCCCGGAAATGATCTTGGCGTACATCTCCTCATTGCTGGAATACTGGTCGTAAACCACCTTGATGTTGAATTCCTTTTGGAAATCCGCTACAACATCATCGGGAATGTAATACGTCCAGTTATAGATATTGAGTTGGTCAGTTTCCTGCCAACCATCCCCTTGTTGGCCACAGCTAAACGCAAGCAGGCTCAACAACCAAAATAAACTTCTTTTCATTTTTTCACCTCCACGTGAATTAAGCCTTGATGAGATACTTGAACAAGCGGTGAACCGAAACCGCCAAAAGAACGGTAACAGCAATGAGCAACACCGAAAATGCGTTGATGGTTGGAGTCACCCCAAATCGGATGGCAGAGAAGATGTAAAGGGGCAAGGTGCTCGAACCAGGGCCTGCCACAAAAAGGGTGACCACAAAGTCTTCCAGGCTCAGGGTAAAGGCGGTCAGAAATCCTGAAATGATACCCGGCATGGAAATAGGAATAATCACACGGAGCAAGGTTTGTAGTTCGGTGGCCCCCAAATCGCGAGACGCTTCGATAATAGAAAAATCAAATTCAGACAAACGTGCCATCACCATAAGCAAGACAAAAGGAAGGGTGAAAGTGGTGTGGGCAATGATGACCGACACCATTCCCAGAGGTAAGCCAATCATGTTGAAGAACACCAGGATACTCACACCCAGCACAATTTCTGGAAGCACCAAGGGCAAAAAACTAAGCGCAGTGGCGTAGGGTTTGAAAAAGAATTTATACCAATTGATAGCAATCGCTCCAAGACTCCCAATCACCGTAGCGATTAGGCTGGAAACAATCGCCACGATGAGGCTGTTGTTCACTGCCTGCCAGAGTTGGGCGGACTCGTTGAACAACTTTTCATACCAAATGAAAGAGAAACCAGTCCAAGTGAACGAACGGCTTTCATTAAAACTGTAAAACAAAAGGACAAGTAAGGGAAGGATGAGGAAGATGGCTGTAGTCCAAAAAATGTACTTGGAGGCACGAGGCTTATTCATTGAGAAGCCCCTTCTTTTCAATCTCGCTAGAGCGCCGTTGCAAGAAAAGGTAAACCAAGAGAATTACGGCCGTGAGAACCGTGATCAAAATAGAAATAGCGCTTGCCTTGGGATAATCTCGATTACGCAATAACTCATAGGCAATCACGTTACCCAGCATCCACGTGTTTTTATCTCCCACAAGCTGGGGCACGGCGTAGGCTCCAAAAGTGGGAATGAAAGTGAACAAAACAGCTGTTAGGATACCAGGACGAATGGCCGGAAGCATCACTTTTATGAGGCTTTGACGGTGTGTGGCCCCTAAATCACGGGCAGCCTCAAGCAGGCTGAAATCAAAATTTTCAATTGTGCTGTACAGAGGAAGGATAGCGTATGGCAAGTAGCTGTAAACAAACACAATGATGACAGCCACCGGATTGTAGAGAAATTGAATCCCCTCATCCACCACACCGAAGAACTTTAAGATATCGTTCAAGAAACCTTCAGTTCCCAGAATGGCCATCCAGGCAAAAATGCGGATCAAAAAGTTGATCCAAAACGGCACGATGATGAGCAAAAGAAGAAAGGTTGCATTTTTGCTACGTGCCATATAATACGCTGAAGGCAGGGCGATCACGATGGTCAACACTGTTGAAAGAACTGAAATCCACAAGGTGGTTATGAGAACTTGAATGAAAGAGGGATCGGCCATACTGGCATAGGCATTCCAGCTCAGCGTAAAATGTTTTACTCCGCCGAACACATCGCGGCTCATCAACGAGTAATAAATGATGATTCCAATTGGAATTAAGAAGAAAAAACTCAACCAAAAGGTTAAAGGTCCACTGTAAAAAATGCCCCAACGCTGTTTGTTCATGGAGCAACCTTCTGAACGATGTAGCCATCGTCAGCATCCCAGGCAATGTAGACCTCATCTTCCCATTTGATGAGGGGCCCCATGTCCATGTAATTCACGTGCTGCTTGAACACCTTGAATAGTGGTCCATTGTCAATGTTGACATAAAACTTACTTTGATGACCAAAGTAAATACGTTCATGAACCTTCCCATGAAAAACGTTATCGTCTTTTTGTTCGTGGGAAGGGCGCTCTTTAGTAATTCGGATTTTTTCAGGACGAATGGTGTGGATAACGCGCTCACCCACCTGCCACTGGCCTTCGGCAGTCACTTCAACCACACCAAGACCTTCGGTATCGATGTAGACTACATCCTCTTCAACGCGGGTAATGGTACCTTCAAGGGTGTTAGTCTCACCAATAAACTCAGCCACAAAACTGGTTGCCGGCGCCTCGTAAATTTCGTGCGGTGCCCCAATTTGCAAGATCTCACCCTTGTTCATCACGGCAACCCTGTCCGAAACGCCAAGGGCTTCGGCCTGGTCGTGGGTAACGTAGATGAAGGTAATCCCTACAGCATCATGAATTTCATCAAGATCGACCAAGAGCTGTTGGCGAAGCTTGGCATCAAGGGCGCTTAAGGGCTCATCCAAAAGAAGAACATTCGGACGGTTGATGAGAGCGCGCGCAATAGCCACGCGCTGGCGCTGTCCGCCCGAAAGCTGGTTGGGCTTTTTGAATGCGTGTTCTTTCAAGTGCACTAGCTCTAACATTTCACCAACACGTGAGATAATTTCAGGTTTGGATATTTTTTTAAGTTTTAGAGGAAAGGCGATGTTATCAAATACGTTCAAGTGGGGAAACAGGGCATAATTTTGAAAAACGGTGTTGATTGGCCGTTTGTTGGGCGGCAGGGGCAGGATGTCTTGATCGTTCAAAAAGACTTGGCCCTGATCGGGAGTTTCGAATCCAGCTAGAATTCTGAGCAGGGTGGTTTTTCCACAGCCACTGGGTCCAAGCAAGGAAAAAAATTCTCCCTTTTTGATTTCAAGACTTACTCCCTTTAGGGCTGCGAAGTCACCAAAATGCTTCACCACCTTGTAAACGCGTACATCACTCCCAACCACTCAATTCACCCCCTTCAATGGCTGCGAATATCAGTTAAAAACGGGATTTTGTCAATTGTTTCGAAGACGATTTTGAAAAAAATTTAGGGCTCTTTTTTTAAATCAATGCCGAGCCATTTTCTAGGATCGTTCATGGATGAATCGATCATCCCGAGGGGAACCTTGGCGGTCAGTTCGGCCACTAACCATTGCTTACCCGCGAAGGAAAACCTAGCTCCGCTACCTGGCAGGTCTAACGCAACCATGGCGTGGGCGTACTCCCGACTCACCATCAAGAGGCCCTTGATCCCCCAATTGTCCAAGATGGCTAGGTAAAGCAGGGCTAAACTATCGCAGTCGCCTTGCTGTGTGGACAAGACACTTACCGAGCTATCGATGTCGGAAGCATCACCGCGACGGTGATACATAAAATTTTGTAACCCCGAAAGGAGGGTCTTGGGAAGATCAACATTTCGTATACCTCTTGCCTCGTAGTGTTCGCGCAAGCGTGCGGCAAAAGGGCGAACTCGAAAATAGGTTTCGCGATATATCATGCGATAAAACCGGGACCAGGCTCGGGCAATTTGGTCATCATCTTGGGGTTGCACGCGCATCAAGACCTGGGATTCGCGTTCAATGACGGCTTGCTCAGCCCTAGACCAGTCCTCACCCACCACAGCTCCAAAAGTGGCGTTTTCCCAGCGTAAGGCCTGTGTGGGGGTTTTAAGCGGGAATTGTGCCTGGCTGATGGGCCCTGGCGCAAAGCGCTCTTGGTGGTTTGGCGAAAAGCTATCCAAAAAGCTTAAAAGCCGTGGGGCCTCCTGGTCCTTGGTCACCTGCTGGGTCAATCCTACCAGCCTGACAAGTTGATTATTGCGCTCAATCCAGACCACCCACCCAAAAAAGTTCCCATCATCCAAACTCAATTGAAGGTTAGCTAAGGCTGCCTGGCGGTTATTGTAAGGGAAAAATTGAATTTGAGCGGTTGTGAGGCCAAACTCCCCGCCCTGATTTTGAACGAAGGTTTGAAAGGTTTCGGTTAAGGGAAAAATTTTTAGTTGGTAGACGTTGCGCTGGTCGCTGAGGTTGAGCTTTTCGCCGCCGTTTTCAATATCGTCAAAAAGGATGCCTTCGGGGAGATCAAGAAAATAGTCCCATTGCTCGGAATAGATCACTTCGGCCTGAAGGATGGCTGTGGAAAATAATAGAAAACATAAAACAGTCTTCAACAAAAAGAACCGCATAGTTCTAGTATCGGCCTAAGACCCCTTGCGCAAAAGATTTTGACCCATAAAAAAACCGCCCCTGAGGGGCGGTTACACTAAATCCAAAGATGCCTATCGTTTACTGATGGATACGTTGTCGACATAAACGTACTCATCGGTAGCATCCATGTAGCTGGCAAAGCGAATCCTCATCGTACTGCTTTGGTAGCTCGTGATGTTATAACTTACGTTGATCCAATCTTGGGTGCCTCCCAAGGTTGCCACCGTGTACCAAGTCCCATTGTAGAGCACTTGCGCCCGCAGGTATTCGCCTGAATCGAGGCCAACTGTTTTGTATTTGAAAGCCAGGGTGACCTCTGTACCACGCTTGTCGGTGGAATTGATCATGGTTAGGTAGCTGATGGTACTCGTTGCCCTTGCTGCTGCTGATCCTGAGGCTTGGTACCACTTGTAAGTCGAAGTTCCACCGCTGATTGACCAGTTGGTGCTGATATTATCCATGGTGTCGTAGAAGTTGCCGTTGTAGGTGGGGTACACCGTAACGGTTTGACCGCCGGTTCCGACAAAGTTGGAACCATCGCTCCAGCGGTTATCGTTGATGAGGGCCTTAAACTCAAAACTTGCGCCGTTCGCGATGGAAGTGGTGCTCCAAACCCAGACATTACCCGTGGTCCACGTCATTGCCTGACCAGTTGTCCAACTCAAGGGAGATAAATTTCCGCGGACGGTCATGTTGTTGCCATAGCCCACATCGTAAACCACGCGGATGGTAGTGGTCACCGCTGACCCCTGGGTGGTAGCACTAACCGCACTGCTCTGGGCTGAGGTTCCACCGGCGTTGCTTGCGTCTACTTTGTAGAAGTATGTCGTGCTGGCACTCAAACCCGTGTTGCTGAAGCTGGTGCTCGAGGTGGTGCCGATACTGGTGTAGGTCCCGCTCGAACTTGTTGAACGATAGACCGTGTAGCTCGTGGCCCCTGAGGAAGGACTCCAACTCAAATTGATTTGACTTGAGGATACAGCAGTTGCCGTAAGACCTGTTGGGGTTACGGGCGGCGGTGTGTTGGCAACAGCTTTGAAGACGGAAATAGACCAAGGATTTTGGCCATAAGTTCCAGAAAGCGTCCAGGCGCTTGCGTCGTTCCAGTAGTTGTCATTTGACTCAGCCCAAGAGCTGGTGTCGATGATGCGTTTCCATACCCGGCCACTGTCAGCCGCCGGAGCGGTAAAGTTTACGGTTGAGGTCCACATGTTCACGAACAAGAGGTAATCAGCATCGCCCACAGTCGACCCGTCAATATGGATGCGTACGGCACGGTCTGAGGTAGCACTGAAGCCACCCGAACCATCAGCCTTAGCAAAATAGATGGGCATGGTGTAGTTAGCTTGACGCAACGAGGGTGAATCTTTGCGAACATTCATCACGAAGGTAGCAAATTTGAACAAGTTGTTTTGTCCATCGGCCTTGCCGTCGGTTCCCAAATTGTTGTGATAGGCCTCTCCCGAAATTCCGGTACTGACCGTGTGGGGAGAATCCGTATTGATCATGTAGTAATTGCTCCAGGTTGCTGGCGAGTCGATGTTGTAGGGGTTGTTGTTTCCGTTTTGAGTACGACCAAATTCATCACCCCACACAATCATTGGCACACCACGGCTAAAAATCTGGTACACCCAGAAGTTGCGTAGGCGTTGGCGGCGAAGCGTTTGGTTGTTATCGCTATTCCAACTGTCGTTATTATCATTTCCACCATCGGAGGGTCCAAAGGGCCAAAGCCGACTGGTGTTGGTCTTATTGTTGTAGCTCACTAAGTCTGCCAAGGTAAAACCATCGTGGGCAACGATGAAGTTGACACTCTTGTGAGGTCCGCCCTGGTCATTGAAATTGCCATAATCGCCGTAGAAGGCATCAGCGTAGGTCACGCCTCCTCCTCCCGAAACATCGCCTTTCAGGAAACGACGGACGGCATCGCGGTAGCGACCATTCCACTCGCCCCACTTGTTAGGGAATTGACCAACCTGATAACCACCTGGCCACTGGGTATCCCAGGCTTCAGCAATCATTTCTACATTGTAGGTTGTGGTTAAGTTAGCGATATCCAATAGGAGTTGTGCATTGGGATTGAAGTAATAATTGGGCTTGTTATCGCGACCCAAAACAGGGGCTAGGTCAAAGCGGAAGCCGTCAACACCCATTTTGGTTATCCAGTGAACAAGACTGTCTGTGATATGTTGACGAACAATCGCATTACTGGAATCAAAGTTGTTGCCACAACCGGTTGAATCCCAATACTTGCTCTTATCAGTACTCACAAGGGCGTAGTACTCAGCGTTGTCAAGACCACGGAAACTGGTCAATTCAGCCACCTTTCCTGTTCCTTCCCAAATGCCACCTTCACCGGTGTGATTGTACACTACATCGATGTAAATTTCCATGCCATTGTCATGAAAGGCCTTCACCATTTCCTTAAATTCTTTGGTGGGACCACCAGGATTTTTATCTGAGGAGTAACGGCGATCAGGGGCAAAGTAACTGTAAGTCATGTAACCCCAATAATTACCACCCGCACTTGAGGCAGGATTGTTATCATTGTCGGTTTCATGGACTGGCAACAATTCAACTGTGTTAATACCTAGGGCCTTGAAATAGGGAATTAAATAAGTGAGTCCCTTATAGGTACCTCGATATTGAGATGGGACATTTTGAACTGCCGAAAAACCCGGGAAGCCCGAGAGAATTGTTTGGAGATTGGATGCACTCACATGCATCGTCATTCCACGCACATGGCCTTCGTAGATCATCGCATCTTTTTGGTGAATCCCGGGCTTTGTTCCGGTGCTGGTGGTATCAACAAAGGCATAGCTCTTAGGAGCCCAACGCCCTGTGTCTACATTTCGACGATTGATGGCCACCCCCCCCGTAATGGGACCCGAATAAGTATGAGTCGGCCCGACGTCCGTCCCACCCGTCCCAAACATTCCTGCATTTTCACCCGCTGCGGTTAAGGCGGGATTGTCCTTGTCGTGGGTCATTTCGAGCCCATAGGGGTCATAAAGAACCTTATTGGGGTTGAAACGGTTTCCATTCGCATCGACATCGGTAATAAAACCTGCGGCGCTATTACCGCGAGCCCACGTGGTGCTAAAAGGCCAGTTCGGTCCCCAAGCACGGAAGGCATAAATGATTTTTCCCGGCACAGAGGCAAGTTTGGCACGCCAAATGTTATCAGCCCCCTTTACCATCCAATAATCATAGACGGCGTCTGTTCCCGTCGCTGCGGTGTAGATTTCCAAGAGTACCCTTGTGGCGTTCTTAGAATAAACACCAATTTCTAAATCACTTCCCTCACCGCTTACGTAACGCGCTCCCTGGGGCCAGGTTCCACTTCCCCAGGTGCTAGGAGAAACTGGACTGAAGGAACCCGAAGAGGGATAACGTTGTCCCAAAACGGTACTGGACGCCGGCGGATAAACAATACGGGATTGTTCTGCCCCCTGATCGATAAATCCACTTTCTAGCTGCGTGGCCGGATTTTGACAGGACCAAAACATGACCTGCGCAACCAAAAAAACCATCAAAGGGGTAAAACTTTTCATAAATTTTCCTCCTCTTAATTGGAAACGTTTACTCGTCATCCTTCATCCTAAACCCAGTTAACAGTTCTGTAAAGTAGTTCTAGAAAAATTTATTTAAATTTTTTTCAGCAATGTTTACTTGAAAGGTGTTTCAAATTTGCTATAGTGATGGAATGCGGAGCGCCGTCTCTTCCTTGTTGTTCGTCTTTCTTTTGATCGCTTGTACACCTGGGATGGACCCTAGCGAGGTGCAACACCGCATCCAAAGTCTTTTTGAATTGCCCACCGTTGAAATGGTTTTTCGAGACGTCATCTACCACAAAAGCCATCAACAAGTCTTCGGTGTTGTAAATTACGATTTTCGCGAAACCTTATTTCGGGTTTCCATTCGCATTCAAGCGGGTTTTGATCTGAGTTCCCCTAAGTTTGCTGTCGTTCGTGATCAACAACGAGTAACAATAAAGCTTCCACCCCCCACCATTCTTCTTGTGGATGCCGATGATGAAAGCCTCTACGAGTATTTTGCCCGTGATAACAGCATTGGATGGCAAAACCTGCAAAATGCCAAAAAGAAGCAATTGGAACAAGCTCAAATTCGCGCTGTGCAATTGGGCATTCTCAATGAAGCCAAACGTAATGCCCGCTTACGATTGGCAGAACTGATGAACACCCTTAGCATTCAGGATTGGGACCTTGAAATTGCCGAAAACAAGGAGAATGACCACCCATGAGCAAAAACTTAAGGCTCATCCTTCTAGTTAGTATCTTGGTTCTGGCTGCCTTCCTTATCGGAATTTTCCTGGTGACATTCCAACCTTTTCATTTTTTGGGGATTCGAGAAATTCAACAAGTTACCCTGGTGAGCAAACTTGATCGTGTCATCCAAAAAAACACCTTGAATTTTGCAAGTTTTTACGGGATTTACATCTTCCCTTATGACTTTTTTCCCGAGGGCACCGATTTTCGCCGATTGCGTCAACAAACTTCTAACCAAAGCGGCCCGCTTTCTGAAAACGATCAACAAATCCAAGAGCTTTTTCTTTTAGCCGAAGAATTGGACATTCGCAGTCTACAAACCTCAAAATTTTTCCCCATTTCGGTGATTGCGAAAGCGGGTTTGGACCTTTCCAACAAGCGGTTTGTTGTTGAATTTGAAGGTGACCGCCCCCTCCTTCGACTGCCTCCCATTCAAATCACGGAATTCGTGGTTTTGGACGAACCCCTCCCTGGCTGGCCTGATTATCCGTTTAGCGTACAACTCTGGTCCAAAACCATTCGCACCCTCAGGCCCCACATCCAACGCCTCATTGAGCAGGAAAATCAGCTCAACGAAGTCGCCAGGGAAAGCGCTTCCCGACGTCTTATCGCCCTCCTCGATGCACTTGGCATCAAAAATGCCCGCCTCGCGTTTGGGGAGCCTTAAGCTCCCCACAATTTTCAATCACAAACTAAAAATTCGAAAAATCTCCGTCATCGAGGTTGATGACCGGTTTAGGTTTTTGGATGGTGGGTTGGGGAGAACCCACTGGCTTAATACCCGTCTGTTTCCCCGTTGGCTTGGATTGGGTGATCAAGCGTGGTCCTTCCTGGTTTGATTGTCCCTTAAGTTGAAAGCGGCTCACCATCACCTTGAGCTGTTGAGCCTGCCCCGAAAGCTCCTCGGCGGCACTTGCTGTCTCTTCGGCGCTGGCGGTGTTGCTCTGGGTTACCTGGTCAATTTGCTCCAAGCCCACGTTGATTTGGTTCATGCCCTTGGCCTGTTCTTGGCTTGCTGCGGCAATCTCTTCTAAAAAGTCAGCAATTTTAGCAATTTCACTAGTCAAGAGAGTAAACTGCTCAGAGGTGTCAAATACGCTCTTGGCGCCTGCTTCGATACTCCCCAAGGTTCCCTCAATGAGAGCAGTAGTCTCCTTCACGGCCTGGGCAGATCGAACGGCGAGGGCACGTACCTCTTCCGCTACCACCGCAAAACCCTTTCCGTACTTTCCGGCACGGGCGGCTTCCACGTTGGCGTTGAGGGCTAGGAGATTTACCTGGAAGGCGATATCATCGATGGCCTTGACGATCTTTTTGGTTTCTTGACCTTCCTTGTTAATTTTTTCTATCATCTGGGTTAAAAGCCGCATCTGCTCTTGTCCCTTAAGAACATTGTCTGAGGTGCCTCGTGCCATCCTACTTGCTGTAAGAGCTGTCTCGGCATTTTGTTTTGACTGACTGGTGACCTGGGTAGCGCTAGCACTGATCTCTTCCAAGCTTGCCGCTTGTTCGCTTGCCCCTTGGCTGAGGTTCTGACTGGCTTGACTAACCTGGTCGCTGCCCGAGGCGATTTGCACCACGGCATTGTTCACTTGCCGTAAAATTTCATTGAGGGCACTTTGCATAGCCCTTAAACTCAGCCCCAAACCGTCCTTTTCGCTGGCAAGTTGAATCTCATCCCGCAAATCCCCATTGGCGATGTTTTCAAGGATTTTGGATTTATACTGAATGGTTTTAAGCATCTCCTCAAAGCCCAAGACCAGATCGGCGATTTCGTCCTGGTCCTTGGTTTTGGGAACGTTCACGTCCAAATCACCCAAGGCAACAGCCTTGCTCAGGGAGGTAACCTGTAGCAGCGGCTGGGTGATGCTTCGGGTCAATACAAAGGCAAAAAGAATACCAAGAGAAATGGCTAGAGAAAACCCAATTAAGAGGAGGAGTAAGGACTGGGTGGACAAGGCAAGGAGCATTTGACTTTCTTGAACGATTCTTTCTTGGGCGCTGGTTTGAATCGCGATTGCTTTGGCAAGGAGTTGCTCCCCCAAGCGGTTTCTAGATTGGGTGATTTGTAGCGATTCATTCATGAGGTTGAGGAAACGTTGGACCTCCCCAACGTAGTTTTTACCACCTTGGTCAATTAAATTTAGTTGATTGATGTTAACTTCCTGAACAGTAAGAGCGCGAAGTTTACGCATCAACTCATCAAATTGCCCAAAATCGTCTAAGGCTTTTTTTAAGTGGGAAACATCACTGGTTGCCTGAACCTTAAAATTTGCAACGCGGATTTCATTAAGTAAATCGATGATTTGATTCGACCAGACATTTTTATTGAGACGGTTTTGAAGACTCAGTGCACCCGCATTGGTGGCGATTTCTCGTTCCATCAATCGATTTTGACTAGTGATGTAGTCCTTCAAGGCCAAAATAAATTGATTTGCTTGCCTGTCCATTTCTTGACGGCTTTTTTCTTTATTCTGATTATTGGTATGAGTATTGGTGATCTCGTTTTCATATTGTTGTTGTAGCTTTTCGATTTCCTCAACTTGGCTAAGGTCTTGGGCTAACTCAGGATGACTGTTCACGAGGGTTTTAATGTCCTGAAGATTTTTTTGCATTTGGGGGAACAGATTTTGAGCAAGTTGATAGTACTCAGTATTTTCACTAAAAGCATATCCTCGAACCTCGAGGCGTAACTTTAACAAATTAACAACGTATTCGGTGAGAATGTTTACCTCTTTTAACCATACACTCGCAATTTCGTTTGCCTGGTGCTGTACCCGTAAAAAATTAAGCATGATCATGAGTCCAACAGCAATAAAAACTGTGATGATTGACGCAAAGCCCAAGCCAAGTTTCGTCCCAACCTTGATTCTCATGATGTTCCTCCTAACTAGGTATTATAGCATGTTTTTCACAATAAATAAAAAAGCGCCTAAAAGGCGCTTTTGGGAAGAAATTTTTATGGGATTGGTTTATCGAACGGAAAACCCTAGGCTAGGAACGAGTTCGTAGCTTCTGCCCGCTACGAAATTGATGCGTTGTTCCGAACTGAGCGAACCCGAAACAATACGCACAGAGCGCTGTCCCGGTTCAACGGAAATGGTTTCTCCTTGTTGTAAAGCTCCATCAATGAACACTTGAACCGAACCGATGACCCTAAGAGTAGCGAGGAGTGGTTGAAGAACCAAACTGATGGTTTGTGGGCCGGTAATGTCAACATTGAGAATTTGGTCTTGGAAACCTGGGGCTGAAGCGATGATTTGAGCTTGTCCCAAGGGGAGCTGCACCGTCTGTGGGAAATTTCCCCGCAAACGCTGGCCATTTACCGTCACCTGGATGCCCCGAATTTCAGAAACTAGTTGGACGCTCACCGTGGCCGGAACTAAGTTTAATGGAATTGTGACGGAACCAGTGACCGTAACGGTGGTACTGAGTGGCTCAAATCCAGCGGCTTCAGCACGAATGGTGTAGGTGCCGGGAGCCGTGGTAATTGTTTGAGGTAACGGCCGACTAAGCCGCTGATTGGCAAAGGTGAGGATGGTGTTGGGGGCGTTTGAGGTAAAAGTTACGTCAACCATGGCAGGACGGTCGGGTTCCATTACGATGCTAACGGTCATTGCCCTTCCTTGAACCACGGTGAAAGTGGTGGTAAAATCCTTGTAGCCGGCCGCACGAGCCACCAGGGCGTAGGTTCCCGGCTGGAAGTTGATGGTTTGAGGTAGGCTACCACGATACTCAACCGAGTTGATGCTCAACGTTACCCCTGGCACATTAGCATTAAAAGTGATGGGGGTCCCCATCAAATCCTGGCGCCGTGTTGAGGCCTGAGAGTTCGCTGTAGTAAGGATGAACACCGCAAAGCCCAAGATTAGGATTGATCGCGAGATTTTCATAGATACTCCTTTAGTTTGAATTGAAATCAAAACTTGTAAAAACCTTCTATTAACCATAATATATGCAACCTATGAAAAAATCATTAGTGCTCTGTATCTTTTTTCATTTTATTGTCTCCAGCCGTTTTTTGCCTGCAGAACCCCTTTTTTTCACCCAGCCCCAAGCCTACCCCCTTTTTAGCGGGGGTCTACCTTACATTCCACGTCCCCTTACTACCGAAAAATTTCCGTTCCATGTCGAACTTTCCCTAAATTGGTGGAACGCATTTCGTTTTGATTTTAGACAATTCAGCCCCCATCTGACCTATGTTGACTCCGAGGGAGTTCTTGGAAGTGTCGTAGTTCAATCCACCGTTACGCCCGCCTTGAGCCTTGGCCTTCGGTTGGAGTTCCAAATCATGTTTGCCGGCATCCTCGATACCCCCATCGAGGGGTTTCATCACCTATTTAGCTTACCGAATCAAGGTCGAGAAAATGTCAGCCAAAATCAGTTCCGCCTATACCATGACCAGGATGGGAATCGCATCATCGACCTTAGCGAGGGGGTGATGAATCTAAACTTAATTTATTTTTGGGGGCGTCACGCCCTCCTAAATTTCCCTACTGGCCAGCTGGCATTGATTACTGGCCTCAAACCTCCCCTTCCTTGGGGGCTTCTCTCGAGCCTCTCGTGGGCTATTCACACCGATCTTGAATATTTGGGAAGGATGCCTGAGTTAAATTTTTGGTGGCTAACCCAACTTGGCCTGGGTTGGACAAGCACCCCCTTCTTGCCCCAAGGCCAAGGATGGAATCTCCTATGGCAAGCAAGCCTCTCGGTTGGATGGCAATTCCTCCCCAGTTTGACGGTTTACGGTTCCTTGGATGGCCAAGGTTCGCCCTATTTAGGGCAACCGAGTGTTTCTTCAGGCCGACAAGGTAATTTTTTGATTGCCACGGCTTGGGAATTTAGCCCTCACACCTTTTTAGTGTTTGGCCTTCAAGAAGAAGGACTTACCTGGGCTAGTGTTGAGGTGGGATTTTTGATTTACCTTGTTTACCGAAATCCAGCAAGGGTTTATGATGAATGATGATGACCGTAATTTATCTTGCCCTCTTGGTGGGCTTGAGTCTCTGCCTCTTACCCCTACTGGTTTCTGTCCGTGTTCAGCACTATCTTCTTCACTACCCCCGTTCACCTAATTTTGAACGCCTCCCAAGTAACGGATCACGCTTTTTGGCCGTAGACCTTTCCCAAGTTTCTTCAGGACCTGTTGTGGCCCTCCTACCTGGTGCCGGCTCACGCTCACGGACCAGCATGGCCGAGGCCGCCTCGGTGTATGAAAAGTTTGGTTGCAAGGTGATCTGGGTGGACTATTTAGACACAAGCTACCGTGAAGGACCTTTGGGATGGGGACTTCCCGAGGCCAAGGAACTCGCTAAACATTTAAGCACCATCAAAGCTCCCCTCATCGTTCACGGGCGCAGCTTTGGGGCAGCTGTTGTCCTTCTGGCGAATGCCATTACCCCTCATGAGTGGACTGTAGTTGCAGAATCGGGATTTACCAGCCTGAGAGAGGTCCTCGAGTACCGCTTAATTAGACCGCGCTGGCTGGCGCCGTGGTTAAAATCCTTCATCCACTGGGGTTTAGACCATGCTGAACACAAACTCAAGCGTTGGAAGATTGATATTCAAGGCACCACCCCACTCAAACTCTTACGTCCAAAGCGGGGAGCAATTCTCTATTTGCACGGAACAAAGGATGGGGTCATCCCTTTTCGACACTCAGTCAAACTTCATGAGAAAGCCAAGTGGGTGGGCAATACCGCCGAGCTCGTTCTGATTGAGGGGGGGCGTCACACCCTGCTCCGTCAAACCAATCCTGAACGGTGGGATGAGGCCATTCGATGGGCAGTTGAACAGGCATGTGGGAAATCGAATTAAAAATCCCCATCAGCCAACCCGAGACAGTAGCTCAAAAACTCAACCAACTTGGGAGCTGGCAGGGGCACTTTGAAAAAAAAGACATTTACTATGCACCGCTAACAAATCCACAAGGTCCCACTGCTTTTCGACTTCGTCAAGAAAATTCGACATGGATTGTGACGCACAAGGCCAAGACCATCAACCAAGGGATTGAAAACAGTCGAGAAACCGAGTTCAATGTGTCTGATCCCCAGGCCTTTGATACCTTTGTTCGTGCGCTGGGGTACACAACGGCCATCAAAAAAATAAAATTGGGGCAGTGGTGGAAGCTCGACCACGATTTTAAAGCTGAATTGAGCGAGGTGCCACCCTTGGGGCATTGGCTTGAGCTAGAAATCCTCCTACCCGACGAGGCATCGGAAGATCTGGTTCACTCTTCGCGAACTCGGCTTGAGTTTGTTTTATCCCAGTTAGAATTAGACCCCGAAACAATTGAAGCGCGTCCCTACACTGAAATGCTCCGACAAGCCCAGACAAGGTAAGGCTTCTTGCCTGAGGCCTCAAATTTAGTTAATATTTGTCTAGTAAATTTTTAACATTGAGGTGACTATGTCTGAACACGTTTTTCAAACCGAGGTCAACCAGCTCTTAAATCTGATCATCCACAGTCTCTATTCCCATAAAGAGATATTTTTGCGGGAACTGATTTCTAACGCTAGCGATGCCCTCGACAAGCTAAAATACCTTACCCTCAGCGATGATGCTTACAAGTCCCTTGCCTTTAATCCGCAAATCGACATCACCTTGGATGAAAAGGCGCATACCCTCGTCATTCGCGATAACGGCATTGGCATGAACGAGGAGGAGCTCATTCACAACTTGGGCACCATCGCCCGATCGGGTACCAAGCAATTTTTGAATTCCCTAAGCGGGGAAGCCAAAAAAGACAGCAATTTGATTGGGCAATTTGGGGTGGGTTTTTATTCGGCCTTTATGGTAGCTGACAAGGTGGAAGTGATCTCCCGTAAACCGCTCGATGAGCGCGCCTATCGTTGGGTGAGTGATGGTAAGGGAACCTATGAGACCTCTGAAAGCTCGCTCGATGGTTGGGGTACCCAAATCACGCTTTACTTAAATCAAGAGGGTCATGACTACGCCAAGAGCTGGGAAATCAAGAGCCTGGTCAAGAAATACTCGAACCACATCGCCTTCCCCATCTTCCTTCACTACATCCGAATCGTCTACAAAGACAAAACTGAGAAAGAAGAAAAAGTTGACGAGCAAATCAACCAAGCCAATGCCTTGTGGAAACGCCCTAAAAGCGAGCTCAGTGATGAAGATTACAAGGAGTTCTACAAGACCCTTAGCGGGGACTGGGAGGATCCTTTGATTTGGTACCACACTAAGGCAGAGGGCACCTTGGAATATACCACCCTTTTTTATGTCCCCTCCAAGGCGCCTTACGACCTTTACTATTCGGATTACAAGCCAGGGGTAAAGCTTTACGTGAAGCGGGTCTTCATCACCGATGATGACAAGGAATTGATGCCAACCTACCTTCGTTTTTTACGGGGAATTATCGATTCTGAGGACCTACCGCTTAATGTCAGCCGGGAAATTTTACAACAAAACAAAATCCTTCTGAACATCAAAAATGCCTCGGTTAAAAAACTCTTGGGCGAATTTGAGTCCATGGCAAATAATAACCCCGAACTTTACAACAAATTTATCAACGAATATAACCGTCCCCTCAAAGAAGGTTTGTACCAAGACTACGCTAACCGTGAGCAACTGATTGAACTCGTGCGATTTCATTCCACCAAGTCCGAAGGGTGGGTCTCGTTCAAAGAATACAAGGAGCGCATGAAACCAGATCAAAAAGCAATTTATCTGTTAAGTGGAGGAAACCTGACAACCCTCAAACAATCTCCGCTCTTGGAGGCCTATCGCGCCAAGGATTATGAGGTATTGTTGCTTGATCAGGACATTGATGAAATCATCCTTCCTACTTTAGATAAATACAAAGATATCGAAATCAAGAGCATCAACAAATTAGAAACAGCCAAGGAATTTAATCACGACTCAGGTTCGGACGAAGGTTCAAAGCAATTTGTGGAAAAATTAAAGTCCCTTCTGAGTGACCGTGTCAAAGACGTTGTTGTATCCCAGCGCTTGGTTGATAGCCCCAGTTGTTTGGTCACGGCTGAGGATGAACCAACCCTGCAGATGCAACGCATGATGAAAGCTCTTGGCCAGGAAACCGGTTCTTATAAACCCATTCTTGAAGTGAACCTAAAACATCCCATCTTGGCGGCACTCCAAAATAATCCTGATGAAAACCTCTTGACAGACGTGGCTCATATTTTGGTTGATCAAGCCTTCCTTCTTGAAGGAACACCGCCCCAAGATGTGGGCTCCTTTGTAAGCCGGCTCAACCGTCTGATACAAGGTTCGCTCAAGACTTAGAAAAAAGTGATATACTAAGGAGGTGAGGCAAAAATTTTTTCAGTATTTCTTCCTGGTTTTGGCATTTATCCTTGCGTTGCTTCACCTTACTGTTTTTCAAAATGACAACACCTTGGCAACCTTCATTGCTTTTGCTCTCATTGAAACCCTTTTGCTAGGCTATGTTCTGGAGGTAATTTTAGGTTTTTTTTCAAGGCAATTTAAAACCATCGAACAACAAAACATTCTAATCGATGCCGTCACCCAAAGCCAACTCAGTTTGTTCCTCATCGACCAACAAAATCTGATTCGTGCATTTTCCCCCAATTTTGAAAAAATCTTTCAACCACAACAAAGTGTTCTCAACCAATCGCTATTGACGCTATTTCCGCAAATTGCGTATGAACAATTAAGCCAAGCAAGAAACATCCTCACGTATCAAACCACCTTTATTTTTGACGTCATTCAACTAGAAAACCTATCAACGATGAAGGTTTTTGAAATGGCTCTTTATTCTTTCAAATCAGACCACGAAGGATGGTTGGTGGGTGTCATTCACGATAAAAGTCAACGTCACCAAGAAGAGAAGCAACTCATCCAAGCCAAAGAAAAACTGGACCAATTTTTAGAGAACATCCCTGGCGGAGTTTTTATTAAGGACGCAAATGGCCAACTCATTTACCAAAATCAACAGTCCATTTTTGAGTGCATGGAGTACCCTCGACTTCAACAGTATATCACCTCATCAACTCTGTCCTCCCAAAGCCGTCCGGGAATTCCCTCCACCCTCCAAGCTCAACATCAAAAATTTTCTGAAGAGGTTCGGGAATGGGAAATTTGGCAGTTTCCCCTTTACACCTCGTGGGATGAATTCACCGCGGGAATCACCTTTGATATCACCAACCGACGGCAGCAGGATAAACGTTTGATTGAAAGCCAAGCCTTTTTAGAGGCTACCTTGAACAACAATCCTGCCGGCTTGATCATTTTAGATGCGAAAACAACAAATATCCGAGTTGCCAACCAAGAATTTAAGCGACTTTTGGGAATTTCTCCTCATGAAAATCTCTTAGGACGAACCATCAACTTTGATCATTCTGAATGGCAAATTTATCGAATGGATGGAGAGCCCTTCCCCATCGACCAAAATCCTATCTACCAGGCCTTTTTCAACGAACAAGCTTGGACGGGGCGAATCATGCTCAGGCACAATTCTGGCCAAACTCGGTTCGCCCTGGTCAATTCCGCACCCATTTATGACGTTAAGCAACAATTTCTTGCAGTGGTCGTGGTGTTCATGGATATTACCGATTTGGTTGTAACCGAACTCAAACTGCAGGAACTCAACCGCGAACTCGAACAACGGGTTGAAATGCGCACCCAAGACCTCAAAAAAGCAAACCTTGAACTTCAACATAAAATTGATGAGCTCAAAGAAACCCAACGTCAACTCATTGAAACGGAAAAACTGGCGGGATTGGGAAACCTAGTGGCAGGCGTTGCCCATGAAATCAATACCCCTATTGGCGTTGGCGTCACGGCCTCAAGCTTTTTAGAAGATCTAATTAAACCCATTACCACCAAACTTACTGAGGGAACCCTAACCCGAGCGGAACTCAACGAATTTTTGGAAAAGACGCGCCAAAGTAGTCATATCATCTTGACCAATCTTCAGCGTGCTTCCCAACTGATTCAGAGTTTTAAGTTGATCAGCGTTGATCAAAGCACCGATTCCTTAAGAAAATTCAAGGTTAAAGAATACTTTGAGGATATTTTTAGGAGCCTTCACCCGCCCACCAAGCGCATCCATTTAACCATCGAAGTCACGGGTGACGAGGAACTCTGGATTCAATCCTATCCCGGGGCATTTTCTCAAATACTCACCAATTTGTACATGAACTCTTGCATCCACGGTTTCGAAGATCGTGAAAAGGGAAGGATCAGAACCCATTTTTTTCTGGATAAACAATACCTCATTGTTACTTACGAAGATGATGGCAAGGGAATGGACAATGCTACCCAACAAAAAATATTTGAACCCTTCTTTAGCACCAAGCGCAACAAGGGCGGAACCGGTTTAGGCATGCACATCGTCTACAATCTGGTTACCCAGAAGCTGGGAGGATCAATTGGGGTGTGGTCGGAGCCTAACCAAGGAGCACGCTTTACGTTGAAGCTTCCCCTTCCATCTCAAACTGGAGCCATTGAAAATAACTCTCCAGAACCTTAACAGACTCCACCGCGATGATCTCTGGGACGGAGTAAGGATGGTGTTGAGTGATAAAGGTGCACAGTTCCTCCCAGCGTGAGCTCAAGGTCTTAAGCAAAATCAAGCATTCTTCATCTTGCTGGATTTGACCTTGCCAGTGGTAAATGCTTGTCATGGGAGGAAGAACCTGGGCACAGGCCGCCAAGCGTTTTTCTACAAGGCGCTGAGCTAGTTCCTTGGCATTTGTGACCGGGTGACTCACCCAAACAATGAGAGCCTGTTGGTTCATTGACGAAGTTGCTCCAACAAGTCAAAAAATTCAGGGAAGGTCACACTCGCCGCTTCCGCATGGTTGATCACGATTGGTTTTTGGCTTCCTAAGGCAGCAATCGCAAGGCTCATGGCAACACGGTGGTCATGGTGTGATTCAGCCTCACCACCAAGTAGGCGGGAATGACGAATGACCAGGCCATCTGGTTTTTCTTCGATGGAGGCCCCTAGCGAGGCTAGCTCGTGGGCCATGACTGCGATGCGGTCAGTTTCCTTCAGCCGCGCTTGAGGCACATTTACCAAATGCGTTTCTCCCTCAGCATAACAGCCCGCAACAGCCAAGGCAGGAAGAGCATCGGGCGTTTCATTCAAATCAAGTACCGCACCGTGAAGCCCATCACGGGCCGAAATGGTAATCAACTGGCCTCCCTCGTGTTGGGTCTCCACCTTCACGTTTGCCCCCATTTTTTGGAGCATGGTGAGCACTGCCTTGTCGCCTTGGGAGTCGGCAAGGTCAAGCCCTTCCAACGTCACTTCTCCCCCGCTCACACAAGCCGCCACAAGAAAGAAGGTGGCACTACTCCAGTCAGCAGGAACCGACTTTTCAAAGGGCGTAAAGGTTTGCCCCCCGTTAATTCGAAAATAGGAGAGATCCGGTTTGGATTCTAATTGGATGTTTTGTTGCGCTAACCAGTCCAGGGTCATTTCGGCATAGGGCCGTTCATAAAGAAGGGGGACCTCGATTTCAGTCACCGTGCCCGAGGGAGCAAGGGGGGCGGCTAACAGCAAAGAAGAAAGGTACTGACTAGTGGGGCATTCAATTGAAACTCTTCCGCCGCGCCAAGGGCCACGCACCGCGTAAGGGGCACAGCCGTTGTTCTTGGCCACGATGACCTGGACGCTTAAGCCCTCAAGTGCTTTTAAAAGATTTGTTGCTGGGCGCTTTCGAATCTGATGGTCACCGGTAAAAAAGGTCCAATGCTCGCCCAGGGCCGCTAAGGAGGTGGTTAGGTACAGGGTGGTTCCTGAGTTGCCAGTGTTGATAACATCGCTAGCAAGGAAATTTTGGGGATTAAGTCCGTGAACAATCCATGATGGTTGGCTGGTATCAATCGTTGCCCCGAGCATACGGCAGGCTAGAACACACGAATCAGCATCATCAGAGTGAAGAGGGTTGTAAATCACCGAACGCCCTTGTGCAAAAGAGGCGATGAGCAAAGCGCGAATGGTGTGGCTCTTTGAAGCCGGAATACGAATTTTGCCTCGAATCTGGCCAGGTTGAGCCGTATATACCATGGGTAAACTTAAACCTTGACGACCTTACCCGCCTTTAAGCAGCTCGTGCAAACCTTGATTGTTTTAACAACTCCATCAACCATGGTCTTGACGTTCACAATGTTCGCTTTAAACAGTCGCTGGGTTACCACCCCAATGTGCTGACCTGCACCACCCTTCTTTTTGGGTTGTCCCTTTCGGGGAACGTTGCTTCCGTAAACAGTTCCTTTTCCACAAATTTCGCATTGTCGTGCCATATTTTTTCCTTTCCTATTCCAAGTCGGGGGAGTTTACCAAAGATTTTCATTTTAAGCAAGAGCTGTTGATAAAAATCTGTTGGAAAATAAAAGCAAGGTGTTATAAAATGTGATGTGTTATCGTCTGAATTTGTCCTAATTTTTGATTCCGACCCCGTCAACGCCGCCCTCTTGAAATTTGCCTTGGAAGAAAAAGGGATTCGTAGCCTTATTTCTCAAAACTGGTACTCTTTCATGGAACACCTCACCAACAAGGACCTACGTCTTTTGATCTTTCATTCGGATGACACTCTTCCTATTGTAATGGAACAGCTCAGGGAAATTTACAGTCGGTGTTTTCCCAATTTGCCCCTCATCCTAACCACCCACGACTGTACCCCTGTGAGAATCCAAAGTCTTCAGGAGAAGGCTGGGGTGAGGGTCATCTGCAAACCTTACAATTTTCATTCCTTCATCAAGCTTGTTCAAGAAAAATTTGTTCAAGAGCAGGCAGACTATTTCCTTTATCGCGAATTGGAATTCAAGGAGTCCTTAATCCGTCACAATCAAATGTTACAAGAACAAGTCATTCTTTTATCCGCGGTCAACAACGAACTTCTGAAACCACGGGAAAGTAACAATAATAGTACCCAAGAACTCATCCTATTTGCCGTGGACACCGAACTGAGGTATCTGTATTTCACCCCCGATCACGCCAACGGGATGCGAAGAATTTTTTCCACCGACATTCAAATTGGCACCAAGGTCACCGACTTTCCCTGGCCCGAGAGCTTCCAAAAAATTGTGAATGTATTAGCCGAGTCATTCGAAGGCAAGGAGGTTTCTAGGGACTTTTACCTAAACTTTGATTCTGTGAATCTCTTCATCAAGGCCAAGGCCATCCCCTTGAAACTTCCCAACCAAGCTGTTTTTGGTGTTTTACTCCGAATGGATCAGTACTTTGCAGACCAAATTCAAGACAACATTCCCCGTGTTACCATGAATTCCTATTTTCACGAAGAATTTGTTTCCTTGGCTTTGAGACACTTGGAGCGCATCTACCTGGTGTGCGATGAGCATTACCAAGTTATCTACTGTATTCAAAATCAAGCAAATTTGCCCCCGCCAAGCTTTTTTACCAACAAGCCGATCACCGAGTTTCTCGTAAATCCCCTCGATCTTGATCAAATCAAAAATCGGGAAAACAGTCAGGCACTCTGGGTACATTGGAAATTCGAACCACACACAACAAAACCACTTCAAACTACTTATCAAAAAATAAAAGCAAGCATTTATCACCAGGCTCAACACCTCATCATCATTCATACCGAAAGCTCCAATCAGAAAGACATGGCTCAATTTTTAGTGCCTTTGTGGGAGCAAGAGAAGCTTCCAATTGAGGTTTATGCCCAGGATGGTCGTCTATTATCCACGAACAGGGCGTGGAAACTGCGAATGTCAAAAAATGTTCCCCAAAAAACCTCCCTTCCCATTCGTAATACCAAATCTCATCAAATTTTACGTCTTCATAACAGGTGGTGGAAAGTATTCTTTTTTCCAAATCAACACCTTCAGACAACAACAGCTGTTTACATTCCCCTCACGTCAACAAAGAGAACTCGCTGGCTGGACGGACCGGAAGTGGTAAGCCTCTTGGCGCACCAATGGCGCCAACCCTTGGCACAACTTGGATCCCTCATAAACGTTCTCACCTTAAAAACGTCAATGAAACCTGAAGCTCACCACGACATCGTTGAAAAACTCGAACGCGCCCAGTTTATGATTCAACACTTAAGTAAAACCATTGATGATTTTCGCAAGTTTATGTTCCCCAACAAGGTTAAAACCCAGGTTGATTTGGTAGAACTTTGCCAAACCATTGCCTTGCTCTTTAAGGAGAAAATCATTGAATTAGATGTGGATTGGTGCTGGGAGATTGAATACCAACCCATCCTGGTGAGTGTTTATTCTGGACTTCTTAGCCAGGCCCTAATTGAGGCAATTCACAACTGCTTTATGGCCTTAGAAAAAGTAGATCATCAACGAAATCTCACGTTTAAGTTACGTCATTCGACGGATAGGGCAGAACTCGAAATTCAACACAATGGAAAAAGGTTTCCATCCGATGTTTTAAACGCCTTTCTACATCATAAGAAATTAAAATCAACTGGTATGGGCTTAAAATTTATCCGTCGTGTAATTTGCAAGCTTCATCAGGGGCACTACAAAATATTTCAAGATGAAAGGGGTGTAACCCAATTATTTCAGTTACCAGGAGACAAAGATGAATAATATGATCGAAATCATCACGCGCCTCGCTAAAACAATAAGCGTCATTTACGCAGAAGATGAACCCGAGGTGCGTGCTTCAACAGCAGAACTGATTTCTAACTTTTTTCCAAACTTAAAAGTCACTCAAAATGGTCTTGAAGCCTTTGAGTTATGGCAGAAAGAACGATCAGAACTCATCATCACCGATGTTCGAATGCCCAAGATGGATGGCGTTGACCTCCTCCGAAAGGTTCACGACATCTATCCTGAACAGCGCGTGGTCGTCATCAGTGCTTTTTCAGACGCCCCCCTGTTAATAAATTTAATCAACCAGGGAGCCAGTGGGTTCATTCTGAAACCCATTCAAGTGAACCAGTTTCTCGAGATACTTTTGAAAGAGTTAAAAACCATTCACCAACTTCGGGACGAAGCAACCCTACAAAGTTCGATGATA